>Ga0137418_10000032_pt1 | contig 89114 bp, 72 predicted proteins | sample CZODoug3_1_2_16f_FD_122242 | JGI IMG/M metagenome (GOLD analysis project Ga0137418, IMG submission 122242) | Vadose zone soil fungal communities from Angelo Coast Range Reserve, California, USA - CZODoug3_1_2_16fungal (Hybrid Assembly) | ecosystem: Environmental > Terrestrial > Soil > Vadose...
GCCACCACGTCGCGCGTCGAAAGCTCCATCTTTTTCGGATCGTACTGTTCCATGAAGCGCTGGCCCAATTTGTTGCGCAGAACGCCCCCCTCGCCGCGGACCGCCTCGGTGACCAGAATCCCCTGCACTCCGGGAGGCCACACCATACCGGTGGGATGAAACTGCACGAATTCCATATCCATCAGCTCAGCGCCGGCGCCATAGGCGAGCGCCATCCCGTCGCCGGTGTACTCCCACGAATTGGAGGTAATCTTCCACGCCTTGCCAATACCGCCCGTGGCCATGACAATCGACTTGGCTCGAAACACCACGAATCGTCCCTGCTCGCGCCAGTAACCGAATGCTCCGGCGATGCGGTCCCCATCTTTAAGCAAGCGGCTGATCGTGCATTCCATGTAGACGTCGATCCCCAATTGCACGCCGCGGTCTTGCAACGTGCGGATCATTTCCAGGCCCGTGCGGTCGCCCACATGACACAGCCTGCGGAAGGTGTGACCACCGAAGGCGCGCTGCAGGATCTGTCCGTCCTGGGTGCGATCAAAAAGCGCGCCCCATTGCTCCAACTCCCGCACCCGCTCGGGAGCTTCGTGGGCGTGGATCTCCGCCATGCGCCAGTTGTTGATCAGCTTGCCACCGCGCATGGTGTCGCGGAAATGAGTGCGCCAGTCGTCAGCCGAGTCCACACTGGCCATCGCTGCGGCGATCCCACCTTCCGCCATTACGGTATGCGCTTTGCCGAGGAGCGATTTGCATACCACTCCCACTTTCGCGCCTTGCGCCAGCGCTCCGAGCGCGGCTCGCAGCCCTGCGCCACCGGCGCCGATGATCAATACATCGTGGTCGTGGGTTTCGTATTCTGTCGTCACAAGAGTCTCAAATCGGTTATTGCGCCGCTGGCAGCCAGCCGGACGTACAGGTCTGTAAGGCCCACCGTAATCAAGCTGATCCAGGCATAAAGCATGTGGCGCTCATTCAAAAAGCTCAACCAGCGCCACGCGCTATGACGAGGGCCCCCGAAGGCTGTGCAGGAAAAGCAGTCGAGCTTCCCCCCTACGATGTGGCGGAGCGAGTGGCATGACAAGGCGTAAGTCGTCAGCAGAACTACGTTGAACAACAGGACGAGGCTGCCGACCCCCACTCCGATTCTTCCGTGAAAAAAGAAAGCGTGAAACGCGTCACGCCAAAGGAAGATGAGGAAGATGAACCCCACATAGAGAAAGTAGCGATGGAGATTTTGCAGAACAAGGGGAAACGCAGTTTCGCCCCGATAGCGGTGATTCCTGTGCTCGCTCACAGCGCAGGCTGGTGGATCGAGAAAAAAAGCCCGATAGTATGCCTTTCGGTAGTAGTAGCACGTGACGCGGAATCCCAGAGGCCAAACCAGGATCAATAGCGCCGGAGAGAACGGCCACCACCGATGATGAGGGTCAATGAGCGGCGAATAAAAGGGAGAAAGATACGGTCCCCATTCGTAATAGGTCCCCTCGAAGGCCCGCAGAGTCGCATACACCCCGAATGCACCGAGCAGCACAATCGCTGGCAGTAACTCCAGCCACCACGCATCCGGCCGCATCGTACCTCCAAAGTGGCGCTGTCCCCCGGTGGTTGAACCTGCCGACATAGCACCTCCGCCTGATGGTGCATAGAGTAAACAGAAAATAGCTTTTCAAGTCAAAAAACTTCCAATCAACAGATCCGCACCGCGGGAAATCCGGCAAATTTCGAAGCGACTGGATGGGCGGCGGTCGGGAGCGACTCCGATCCACCGTCTCCCCATCCGATGCACGATCGAGTGGCAGAAAGGGATTTAGAAGGCGCTGACATGGACCCCGTTTCCTCGCCTGGGCGAGATCGCCGAGGGGTCCTGCCCGACAAGGGAAAGGCCTGGTTCTGGACGAGTGGTCGGCCACACGCGAAGTTGGCCCCAATCGTTGGAAAATAGGGTGAACACAGTTCCTTACTGAATAGGGATAATGTTCGTTCTTCAGGTAGCGGTCAAACCACTCTACCGTGCGCTTTAGCGCATCGATCTGGTTCTCACGCTTGGCGAACCCGTGGCCCTCGTCAGGGTAGTAGCGAGCCTCGACGACCTTGCCTACCTGCTTGAGAAGTGCGGCCGCCTGCTCGGCCTCCTCGCTGGGATCGCGAATATCCTTGGCGCCCCGTAAGACCAACAACGGAGCCTTCGCGTCCTTGAAGTACCGGATGGGGGAGGTATCTTCGTAGACCTTGCGGTCGCTTGCCGGGTCTCCCAGGAGCGATTGGTCATAATTGCTGAAGAGTGGGATCTTCGTGTTGCGGTTCAGTCAGCCAGTCGATGATGCCGAACAGTTCGACGGCAGTAGCCCAGACGTCGGCCGTTCTGCCGATCGCGATCATCGCCATAGCCGGTAGACCGAAACATACCGCAAAGGCAGCGAACTCATAGCCGTCAGGATCGCAAGGATGGTCGAGCAAGGTCTTGGGGGTGCTGTACGGGGCGAGAAGGACTTCTGTGTCTTGATCTTGACCGGCCCGGACTTGGTTTGCATGCGTCGCGCCAGGAGATTCAGAGGGTACTTCTCGGCGCAGACCAAGACACAAATTGATGTCGGTCTTGGAATCGCAGATTTGGCCAAGGCAGAAATTTCAGAAGGGACCGATCCGTTGGACCGTCCTGTCGCGGCAGAGGCCTTGGGGTCGAGTCCCGTCGTCCCAGATTCTTTGTGGCTCTTGGCCACCAATCAGGCCGCCGATCTTCTTAGACGGCCATCCTCTCGGCGAGGAGGTCAGAGCGACAGCGCCGACTGTCGCTGCTGCAGGAAGCGGCGGACGGAGGCGTCGCGCTCGAGGCCGATTGCGATTTCGTACGCATGGCGAGCTTCGCCGTGTGCACCGGTCTTGGCCAGCAACTCCGCCCGTGCCGCCCAGTAGGGCTGGTATTCGGCGAGCCGCACATCGGCGGCTACCTCTTGCATGGCGTCGAGAGCGGCGCTGGCACCGTGCATCTCCGCGATCGCCAAGGCGCGATTGATAACGACCACCGGTGAGCCGGAGAGCGCGAACAGCGCGTCATATAGCTGCACCACCTCTGCCCAGTTGGCGTGACCCGTGCGGCAACGACACACGTGCGCCGACTGCAACGCGCCTTCCAACTGATAGCGGCCAATGGACCCTAAAGCGCTGGCACGCCGCAGCCGCGCCTCGGCCTCATAGATCATCTCCCAGTCCCACAACGCCGGATCTTGCTCGGCAAGCGGCACGTACTCGCCATGCAGATTGCGCCGCGCGTGGCGGCGGGCTTCCGCGTGAAGCATGAGTGCAAGCAGACCCAGCGACTCCGGCTCCTCCGGCAGCAGCTCGGCCACGAGCCTGGCCAGAAACATGGCTTCCTCTGTAAGATCGCGACGGACGACGTCGGTCCCGCCAGGGTCGGTCCAACCTTCCGCGAAGGCGGCATAGATGGCGTCCAGTACGGTGTCGAGCCGGCCGGGAAGCTCCTCGCGCTCTGGGACGCTGAATGGAATGCCGGCCTGGCGGATTTTGTCCTTGGCCCGGACGAGTCGCTTACCCACGGCCGCCGGAGACATCAGAAACGCAAAGGCGATTGTCTTCGCATCCAGCCCGAGCACCACCTGCAGCATCAGAGGTGCGCGAATGCTCGCCTCGATGGCCGGATGCGCGCAGGCGAACATCAGTGCGAGACGGCGGTCCGGAATCTCCGTGTCCGCCCCGGCAGCGGCCAGCCCCTCCGCAAGGAGCTGCAACTCCCCGGTCGCAGCCTCGGCATTGGAGCATCGGCGCACGGCATCGATCATCTTTCGCCGGGCGACGGTCAGTAGCCACGCTTCCGGGTTCGACGGACAGCCATTCAGCGGCCAATCTGCCAGCGCCGAAGCGAATGCCTCCGACAGCGCGTCCTCGGCAGCCGCCACATCCCGCGTGCGTGCCGCGAGAAAAGCGACGAGCTTGCCGTAACTGCGCCGCGCGACCGCGTCCGCGGTGTTACGAGACTGCGCGTCGCCGTCGGCGGAGTTCATAGGTTTGACGCGGGACCTCGGGCTCTGTCGTGCGAGACATTTGCATCGTTTGCTTCGCTTGCTTCGCTTGCTTCGCGTTCATGCACTCATCGCGTGCGCAGAAACCCAAGAATCGAACGAAGGGACTTGTCCACTCACACCCTCAAACTTGTGCTGGTCACTGTGCGTGCCGCCCGCGACTTCCTACCCAACTCAAAGCGTTCCGCCTGACGCGATGCCCTCTAGCTGATGCCATCCCGCTAACTGTAGGGAATCGTTTCAGGCATAGTTTTCCGTCAAGTTCTCCATTTCCTGTCTTCCTCGCTACTCTCTCGAACACGGAACGCCGTGATCTTGCGGATCAGACGTAGAGGTAGCGGCCTCTCCAATGGAAACTGGATCGACGCTTTAGCCGTGGCAAATCTCGAAAGATCATTCGCGAAGGCTCTCACTGCTGACGGCGTGGGATAGAAGCCGATGTGATGTTTGGACGCGCCGAACGTGACCAGTATCCTCTGATAGGAGAAAGCCGGCATTCCCCACTTCAGGCTTTCCTTGGCTCCGGGCGCAGATGCACGAACACACGCACGCATTTCACGCAGTTTCCTCTGAGCCTCTTTGGGGGCGGCATTGATGTATTCAGTGATGCTTTGAGGTGGCATGTTTTTTGAAGTCATTGTTCTATTTCGTCAGCCCCAGGCGCGAGTTCCTTTCTCAACCTGACTGAAAGCCTTTCGGTGGAACTGTTTGAGTGCGACTCCCAGTAGTAGCACGTCAAACACCTTCAACGCTACTAAAACGGGCAGCACGGAGAGATGCGGGAAGTGAGGTACGAGCGTTCCACGCAGGCCCTCGCCAGCATAGAGGAGGGGATTGACTAAGATGATTTTCTGCAGAATCTGAAAGTGCATGCTGAACATTAGGCCGATATGAGTCTGATTGACGCTACAACCCAGCGCAAGGCCGCCGCCGGCTGAGAAAAGCGCGACGAGCAGCGTAACGCAGGCGAAAGTGAGGGGAGAACGCTGGTTCAATTCCACGCCCGGACGCAGCAGCACCCAAGCTGCCGGGATCACCGCTAGTCCGGCTCGTAGCATAAGTAGACCTTCCCATTCTTGAAAGTCCTTGTCTTTGCCAACTTCAGGGTCAACTTCTCTTGAATGCCATCGAACAGTGTCCGCCCCTTGCCCAGAGCCACCGGATCCACCATCATTTGGTACTCATCGATCAGATGCTCCAGTGCCAATTGCGAGACGATGCTGCCGCTCCCCAAAATCGCCATGCCTGGGCCGGGGTCAGCCTTCATCTTTCGAATTTCCGACACCATGTCGCCCTTCACCAGCCTTGTATTGTTCCACAACGCCTGATTCAGTGTTCTCGAAAACACGACTTTCGACATGCTATTCATCCCTTTGGCCACGGCGGGATTATGTTGGTCCGCAATTGGCGTCGGCCAATAGCTCGCCATGAGCTCATAGGTGACCCTGCCGAACAATAACTGGCCTCCGCCGCTTGCATTCTCTGCTACGAATGCCGAGTACTCCGCATCGTCGTTACCGTTTCGCGCCCAGCTGAAGTCACCGTTCACGCTGACAAAGTACCCATCCAGTGTTACATGATTGAAAACGACTAATTTCCGCATTTTCTCCTTCATGTTTGTCCCGGTTAACAAGAAACTCCCAGCTTCGTGGCCATGGGCAGCTCACTCCTTCGTGATGTAATCGGCGAGGTCCCTGGTCAGCAGGGTGCCGTCCCAGAGTGGACGCACCTCGACGACACCGTGCAGTGCGGTCGGGCTGCGGGCTGCCCACGAGATTGCGGCGTCGAGATCGGCCACCTCGACGATATGAAAGCCACCCAGTTGCTCTTTCGAGTCGGCATAGGGACCGTCGAGCACTTGGGTCTTGTCATTCCGGACCCGCACAGTCGTCGCCGACGACGTGGGCTTCAGGCCGCTGCTGGTCCTCAGGACGCCCGCCTTCGTCATTGCCTCCATGTATGCTCTGTAGGCGCCCAACCAGTGCTCCTGTTCGGCCCTTTTCAGTGTGGGCCAGCCCCCTTCGTTCACATAGTCCATCAGGATGTATTTCACTTGGAATCTCCTTCATGGGTTTTGAGAGCGCAGCATGTTTCGCTACTACAATGACGTTCGCAAACCGGCGATTTGGACCGCCGCCCCAAGATATTTCTTCCGGGGTCAGTTTCGCATCAAGCCTCTGTTCCCTACGGCCATCCCACGCCCGGTGCGGGTGCTTCAACGGTGAGCACCTGACCGGTTCCTAACCCGTCCATCATCTTCGCAAACCCATGCCACTCGGCCGCCATTATGAATAGCGTCTTCTTGTCCGCACCACCGAGCATGCAAGCGAAGCAGCCGCGGTCAACGTCGATCGTCTGCAGCACCTCACCCCCCTCGCGGACGCGCACGCAACGTTTGTTGGGAACATCGGCGTACCAGACGGCGTTCTCCGCGTCGATGCAAATGCCGTCGGGAACGCCGTCGCCGAGGTCGGCCCAAATCCGCCGGTTCGATAGGCTGCCGTCCGCGGCAATGTTGAAGGCTGTAAGTCTCTTGCCATGGGACTCGGCGATGATCAGTGTCGAGTTGTCCGGCGTCACGGCCATGCCATTCGGAAAAGCGATGCCGTCGGTCACCTGTTGAGCCGAGCCATCGGGTGTAAGCAGAGCGATGATTCCTGGGCCGCCGTTGATGTAGACGTTGCCACGACCGTCCACGACGATCTCGTTCCAACCCTTCTCCGAGAGGCCGCGCAGATCGGCATGGGTCACCAGCGACCCGTCGGGGTCCCTGCGCAAGAGAACCGACTCGCGCCCCGAGACCACCAGCAGGCACCCATCGCGCAGCCAGTCAACGCAGAACGGAATGGTCGTCGGCACGTGGACCATGACCTCGCTCTTGCCCTCGGGATCAACCGCGACGACTTCCTGCATGCCCCAGTTGGAGAACCACAGACGGCCCTCGTGCCAACGCGGCGACTCACCGAACCCGAGACCGGTCAACAGGGTTCGCACTTCAGGCAGTGAAGACTGCTTCGACGGCATCTGAACCTCCCGCTACTAGAATGACGTTCGAAACCCGGCAATTTGGACAGCCGCACCAAGATATTTTTTCCCGGGTCAGTCTGTCGTATCACCCGACACCCGACCCGACCGCTGCGGGCACATTGCGGTGCGGCGGGCCATCGCACGGTGCGTGGCGGCCACCAGAGGCATTGGTGACTAACACCAGACCGAATGTTCATACGCCTCTGAGCAAGAATCTGGAAAAACCATGCATACTACGCGGCTTTCTGAAGAACGAGGAATTTGGTCTTGGTCGTGGCTAAAGCGCGGTGGCTTCAGCAGCAGATAGTTCATATCGCGCTAACCGCGGCCGCGTCGGAGCAGAGCTTTGAGGTTGCCGTTGACGGCTTCAATCACTCCCATCGGTATTTTCGTCCGGCGGTAGTTCAAGATGCCCTCGAGACGGTCGAGCAACATTTTGGGCCAGTTCCCCATCGGGTTTAGCCGCTGCCAGCGCGCACCTGACCAATCCACTTTGCAGGTAGCGCAGCGTGGCACCTTCGTAGGTGTAATCCCACAACTCGGAGAGGCTCTCCTTGAGGAGATAGCATAAACTTTGAGAATGCGCCGGTTCAGAGCAAATAGCGCGCTCAGTTGGCGCCGAGTTGCACCTTTGGCGTTGCAGTAAAGACCGTCCAAATGCGCTCTCCGGCGACGAGGTGAAGTCTCTTGCTTAGAAGATTGAGCACGGTCCCAAACGCCACGTACCCAAGAGCACGGCGCACCATGGGCGTGCGTAGGTCGATGGCTGGATAAATCGCCGGCAGCTCCTCTCGTCGCCGCAGTCTTCGTTGCCTCAGCCATACGCCAACGGGGATCAGCAGCAAGCCAAAAACAGGCCGGGCAGGACCAGAAAAATCAAAAGGCCGATATGAGGGTGTGGTGATCCAGGCAAGAAGAAGTCATAGAACCAGAAGGCGACTAAGCGCGGTGCTCGTCGTAATGACAGCACCCGTAAGGGTGATGGAGTTCTGGCCGAGAAAATAGATGGGGCGGAGCCACGCCCGAACGCTCGCAGATTCATTTGAAACCCGCTGTTCTCCTTTCCACTCTATTCCCGGGGTAAGGTCAAAAGCCCACTTTTTGCTTTGCGCGGAGCATCGCCGCGCTGGGCCATCTTTCGCAATCTTGTTTTCGACAGGTTACTTCTTCAGGGTACGAATGTAAGCCACGAGTCCCTGAATCTCTTCCGCCTTCAGAGATTTTCCGTAGCCGGGCATCTTGTTTTTGCCGTTGGCGATGATATCGGAGAGCTCTTTGTCCGAGATTTTCTGCACATCGCCGCTCTGCAAATCGTGGGCTCCAAGTTTTTCCCCCGTCGGCGATCCGCGTCCGTCCGCGCCATGGCACGAAACACATTTCGCCTTGTAGAGTGCCTCTGATGCGTTTTGCGCGCGCACTGATAATGGAAAAACCAGCGCGATAGCCAATGCAGTTCCGCCGGCAAAAACCGGGATATTGATTTTCTTCATCTTCAAAGCTCCATTCATCGGGCGAGTCGGGGGGACGCAATCGGCAGGTACTGGTCGGCCCTTAGTTAAGATATTAGAAAGAGTGTAAAGGAGACTGTATCCATCGTCACCGAAGAAAGTGACAACTATCACCGCACAAGCCCTCCGGACTGTCGAGTAGACAAGAAATACGGCGTCTCCTGAAACCTAGCATGTTGTCCCGGCTTCGCGCTGGAGGCAGGAGCGATCTAGATGCGGATACGCAGAAGACGCTGCACGAGCTGTGTCCTCGCTACAATAGGCTTTTTCCCGTATCGGATGGCGGAGCCGAAGTCTTCCTGTTCCGCCTGTCTTACGCGGAGGAGACAACTCAGCGATCATTGCGGCGCCACTTGGACGACGTGCTGGTAATTGTTTGAGAAGAGAGGGTGACGCGACTCCCGCCGGGGGCGTCAACGCAACGTGGAGCGGACACATCGGTAAACGCTGCGCGGCTACACGCGGGAAATCTCTGGCAAGACACTGGCGGCAGGCACTTCCGCGAGTCAGCGACTGCGCGGCCTGATGTCCCAAACCTCACGGTGTGCCGCACGCTATTCGTATCGCAACGCTTCCATCGGGTCCACGCGAGTTGCCCGGCGTGCCGGCGTATACGCGGCAAGCAGAGCGAGTGCAACCATCACTGCAGCGCCAAAGACGATCGGGACTACGCTCTGCACGGGGAGGCCCGGGATCAGGCTCGCGACGAAGCGTTTGCCCCAGTACGCGATCAGCGCTCCAATCACCAAGCCGACACAGCTCATCCCGAGCGCCTCTCTCAGCACCATTCGGGTGATATCAGTGCGCGTCGCGCCCAACGCCATGCGGACGCCGATCTCATTGATGCGGCGCGCCACGGTATAGGCCAGCAGCCCGTACAGGCCCAGGGCCGCGAGCACCGCGCCCAGCGCCCCGAACAACCCAGACAGCATGGCGCTGAGGCGTTCCGGAACGATCGCGCCATCCACCTGGTCAGCCAGCGTCTTTACATTCTCGACGGCCACGGTCTTCAGCAACCCGCGCACCACGCGGCGCACGTCACCCGCCACTGCCTCCGGTTCAACCGAGGTCCGCAGTGCAAATTGGGAGGAATCGCTTCCCAACTGGAAACTGTTGAAGTAGACGAAGCGCAACGCCGGTTCACGCATATCCCCGGACTTCGCATCGCCCACCACACCCACGATCTCGAACGGCTGGCTGTCGCCGTCGAACGTGATGTGTCTCCCGATAGGGTTGCCATCGCCGAAAAAGTAGCGGACCAGCGTTTGATTGACGATGGCCACGCGCGGGCGGCCCTGGTCCTGCATGCTGAAATCGCGGCCCATCACCAGCGGAATTCCGAAGGTCGCGAAGTACTTCGGCGCTACCCAGCTTTCGGAGAGGAAGCGGCGCTCTCCCGGCTTGGCCTGGTAGCCTTCCACGGTCGCGGGACGCATTCCTCCCACGCCGGCCATCGGATAGAACCCGCACATGGTAGCCGAACGCACGCCAGGAATGGCTTCCAGGCGCCCTAGCAGTTCCTGGTAAGCGCGGGACAATCGCTCGCGGTCATATCCGCTGCTTGCCGCGTTGAGATCCACCAGCAGAACATGGTCGCGTTGGAAGCCCAGGTCGAGGTGTTCCAGGTGTGACAGGTGGCGGACAAACAGGCTGGCGGCGCTCACCAGCGCAACCGAGAACGCCACCTGCGCCACCACCAGGCTCTTGCCAAAAAGCCGCCTTACCCGGGTTTCGCCGGCCCTCGTTGATTCGCGAAGGAAAGACACTGGAGTGGAGCGGAACGTCTGCCAGGCGGGCGCCAGCCCGAACAGGACGCCGGTGAGCAGAGCGATTCCGGCGGTGAAGAGCAGCACCACCAAATCGGGACGTGCCTGGAGTTCGACGCGCTGCCGTCCGCTCCCCATAATCCGCACCAGCGCGCCCGTGCCCCAATACGCCAGGAGGATGCCGAGCAGTCCACCCGACGCGGCAAGCAGCACGGACTCCGTCAGCCCCTGCCGCAGGAGGCGAAACCGGCTGGCGCCCAGCGAGACGCGCACTGCCATTTCCCGCTGGCGGGCCGCCCCGCGCGCCAGCAGCAGGCTGGCCATATTGGCGCACGCGATCAGCAACAGCAGCGCCACCACAGCCATCAGCACCAGCGCCGGCTTCCCAAACTGATCGCGCAACTGCGCAAGACCGGCCCCCGCCGGCTGCACCTCCATCTTCCAGGCGCGAACGGTGCGATCGTCATTGGTCTTGAATTCCTCCTCCACCGTCCACTGGAACAGCACAGCCATTTCCGCGCGGGCCTGGTCGATGGACACATCCGGCTTCAACCGCGCCGCCAATTTCAGCCAGTAGTGCGCGGTGGCGGCGTAGCTGGGGTCCTGGGCGGTCAGCGGCAACCAGATGTCTTGCCGGTTCGCCGGCTCTAGGCCAACGAAGTCGCTGGGGGCTACTCCGACAATGGTCAGCGGGTGGTTGGCATCAATGATTTGCCTGCCGATGATCGCCCGATCGGAGTTGAACCTGCTCTTCCAGTAGGACCAGCTCACCACCGCGACGTTGGCAGCCGAGCCCGCGCTGCTGTCTTCCGGGCCGATGAGGCGGCCGAGCGCGGGAACCACGCCCAGGACGGAAAAATAGTTCGGAGTTACAAAGCCGCCTCGCACGATCTCCGGTTCCAGGCCGTCACCATGTATGGCGAAGGGTGTGTCGGACGACGCAATCAGTCCCGAGAACACATGATTGTTCTCGCGATAGTGCTCGTAGTTCTGCCAATCGAAAGCGTTGAAGTGGTCCTGCCCCGGCGCTTTGAACAGCAATTCCACCAGTCGTCCCGGATCGTGGACCGGTAGCATGCGTAGCATGAGGGCATTGATCAGGCTGAAGATTGCCGTGTTGGCTCCGATGCCGAGGGCCAGCGACAGGACCGCAACGGCCGTGAATCCAGGACTGCGCCGCATTCCGCGAAGGGCATAGCGCGCATCCTGCCAAAGCGTTTCCAGCGAATTCCATCCCCCCATTTGCCGTCCCCCGAAAATCGAAAAGACCCCTGATTTTTAGCCGAGCTTTTGGCGAAAAAAATGGAACCTGCGCCTTGGCTAGATAGTTTACGAAATCAGGCCTGTTAATGACATCAGTTATCCTTCAACAATGCCAAGCCTGCTCCTTTTGCTACTTCTGTTTTCACCAGCGGTACTGGCCTTACAACATCAGATATCGGAATCTCAAAACCCGTGTGAGGAACGACCAGTGAGCCAACGTCAGATCAACGATTGCGCGGCCTTCCAGTACAGGCAAACGGACGCGCACCTGAATACGGTTTATCGCAAGGCCTTGCAGTACATGACCGACGACCTAGCTCGTGGGCAAAAAGTGGGTGACCAGCGGCAAATAGAGTACGAGCAAACGGCCATAGCGAGCTTGAAAGAGGCCGAGCGCGCATGGCTCTCTTATCGGGACATTCAGTGCAAAGCGGCAGGTCAGCAGTACGACGGCGGAAGCATGAGCCCGATGATCTACTCACAGTGCCTGGCGACTTTGACAGAGCACCGCGTCGCAGACGTCAAGAGTATTTACGAAGATGGTGACAGGAAGCTGGACTGACCGAATGGCTGATTGTTGGCGGAAAACACCCACAGTACCAACTATCGGCATCGTTGGTACCATCTCGCTCACTGAGAATTGCCGGCCCGTGAATGAGCACAATATTGCGACAGCAAAGCTCTCCGTCCATCCAGCGGAAGCGTTATATGCGGCGCTTGCCCCTCAACCCGCTGCAGACAATTCCGCGGCATGGGGAAAGCCCATCCAACAAAGTTCTGCCGTTTTACGAGGACGGAAACAGTTCGTGAAAGGAATCAGAGTGACCTGGACGAAATTGTTGGTAGAATGTTACGGTACATTCTCCGCAAGAGTGCGAAGCCCGTTAGGAGAACTATCGATGCGTTCGTGTGCAGCTCAGATTTTTAGCGACATCACACCAGAGAAATGGCTAAGTTTGCAGAACAAGGCCACTCAAAACGGCATAAATCTGGCAGGCGATGTCGGCCAGACGACTCAGCACGGCTGTACGTTCCAGTGGAAGTATGAGTCTTCGTCAGCAACCTTGACCATTCAATGCCTCGACCACCCGCTTCTCGCACCGTGTGGAACAATTAACGGTAGGATACATGATCTGATGGATGGTACCGAGGGTTGAATGAATTTGGAGTATTCCCCTCACGAGTGCGAATAGCTCGGGCTCTGTCGCTGCACGACGTTCTCGATTTCCACAACGACTACAATATATTGTGTTGACATCCTTCAGACCCCATCATATGCTGCTCTTCGTTGCCGGCGCGCTCATACGCGCTCAATAGGGAACCTGGTTGAAATCCAGGGCTGCCCCGCAGCGGTACGCGAAAACGAACACCGCAATTAGCACTGATCGACAAGAGATCGGGAAGCTACGGTCAGTAGGAATTCAGCCCAGGGCTGAAAAGTTCGCAAGCCCGAAGACCTGCCGGCGATACACGCACAGCTGCGTGTTGCCAGGACCTCCGAGGGGAGGCATCCGGTGGGTCGTGCTGACTGACGACCTTCCTCTTCACTTCTCCTCAACATCCTGAGCCCTTGTCGCCGAGGAGAAGGCCATGTCCGCACAGAGTTCAACCAACGCGCTTTCCGGAATTTCCTTCGTTCCACCCATCACTACCGCAGAACCGGAAGTCAGGACTGCCATGCGCGTCCGCAAACGCAATGGTTCATTCGAACCCGTGGACGTCAACAAGATTGTGCGGGCGGTTGCCCGTTGCTGTGTCGGTCTCACCGAAGTTGATGCCATGCGAGTGGCCACCAAGACCATCAGCGGACTTTACGACGGCGCGACGACCGCTGAATTGGATCGCCTATCGATTCAGACAGCCGCGCTCCTTACGGCCGAAGACCCGGAGTATGCCAAGCTGGGCGCTCGCCTGCTCGCAACCTATATAGATAAAGAAGTAGCTAATCAGGAAATTCATTCATTCTCTCAGTCCATCGCGATGGGACGGCGCAATGGCCTGATTGACGAAAATGTCGCTACGTTCGTCACAGCGAACTCTCGCAAGCTCAACTCCGCTATTGATCGCACCGGCAATGACTTGTTCGACTTCTTTGGTTTACGGACGCTTTATGACCGTTATCTGCTCCGCCATCCGGAAACGCGCGATGTCATCGAAACACCTCAGTATTTCTTCTTGCGAATCGCCAGTGGGATCTATCCGCGTGTCCCCGACGTGCTGGACTTCTACCGATTGATTTCTTCGCTCGACTATCTCCCCAGCTCGCCCACCCTGTTCAACGCAGGCACGCGCCGGCCACAGCTCTCCTCCTGCTTTCTATTGGATTCGCCGCTCGATCAACTCGACGCCATCTATGCGAAGTACACGGACGTAGCGCTGCTCTCGAAGTACGCAGGAGGAATCGGAATTGCTTACCATCGCGTTCGTTCGCGCGGATCGTTGATCCGGGCCACGAACGGCAAGTCCAGCGGCATCACGCCCTGGCTGAAGACTCTGGATTCTTCCGTGGTCGCTGTGAATCAAGGAGGCAAGCGCAAAGGGGCATGCTGCGTGTACCTGGAGACCTGGCACGCCGATCTCGAAGAATTTCTCGAACTGCGCGATAACACAGGCGATGAGGCGCGGCGCACCCACAATCTGAATATCTCCAATTGGATTCCTGACCTGTTCATGCGGCGCGTGGATGAAGATGGGATGTGGTCGTTGTTTGATCCCAAGGTTGTTCCGCATTTCACTGACCTGTTCGGCGAGGCGTTCGAGACTGCGTACGTGGAAGCGGAATCGAAGGAATTGTTCGCCAAACAAGTTAAAGCCCGAGAAATATATGCCCGCATGATGAAAACTCTGGCTGAGACTGGCAACGGCTGGATGTGCTTCAAGGATGCCAGCAACCGTAAATGCAATCAGACCGCTATGCCTGGCCGCACTGTCCATTTGTCCAATCTCTGCACCGAGATCATTGAAATCAGTTCCAAGGATGAAACCGCGGTATGTAATTTGGGCTCCATTAACCTTGCTCGGCACGTGAGCGACGGCAAGTTCGATTTCGAAAAGCTGGCGGCGACAACGGTGGCGGCGGTGCGTCAGTTGGACCGGGTCGTTGACATTAACTTCTACCCCATCCCAACCGCGCATGAGTCGAACATGCGGTGGCGCCCCATCGGACTCGGCATCATGGGCCTACAGGACGTGTTCTTCGCACTGCGACTTCCGTTCGACTCGCCGGAAGCGCGCGAGATATCGCGGAAAATCCAGGAAGACATTTACTTCTGGGCGCTGAATACTTCCGCCGATCTCGCGGAGCAGTTTGATCCTCATCCTGCGTTCTCAGAAACACGCGCCGCGCAAGGGAATATCCAGATGGATTTCTGGCAGGTTCAGCCGAACGATCCCGAAAGATGGGAGAAGCTGCGCGAACGCATCCAGCGGACGGGGCTGCGCAATTCACTGCTCATCGCAATCGCTCCCACCGCAACCATCGCGTCCATAGCGGCTGCCTTTGAGTGCATCGAGCCTCAGGTGTCGAATCTCTTCAAGCGCGAAACGCTCTCTGGCGAGTTTTTGCAGGTGAACCGGCATCTCGTGAAAGAGCTGAAAGCTCTTGGGCTATGGACGGAAGAAATTCGCAACAAAATCAAGCTGGCCGAGGGCTCGGTTCAAGCCATGAGCGAAATTCCCGCTGAGATCCAGGCGATTTATCGGACCGTCTGGGAAATCCCAATGCGGTCGTTGATCGACATGGCTGCGGACCGCGCCCCCTACATAGATCAGAGCCAGTCGCTCAATCTGTTTGTCGAAAGCCCCTCCATCGGCAAACTCTCTTCCATGTACTTTCACGCGTGGAAAAAGGGGCTGAAGACTACGTACTACCTCCGCTCGCGTCCTGCCACCAAAATCGCCAAAGCTCCCGTCAACCAATCGTCGAGTACGGTTGCGGATGCAGTGGCCTGCCCGCTGGAAAATCCAGAGAGCTGCGAAGCCTGCCAATAAGTTCACATTAACTACCTAGGAGCCCTTCGATGATTCTCGATCCCGGGTTCAACCTCACTCTCAGGCCGATGGCGTATCCCGCCTTCTACGAGCAATACCGCAACGCCATCAAAAACACATGGACGGTGGAGGAAGTGGACCTGTTTTCCGACATCGCCGATCTTAACCAGCGACTTACGCCGGCGGAGCGTCACCTCATCAATCGCCTGGTTGCATTCTTTGCCACAGGAGATTCAATCGTGGCCAACAATCTGGTGGTCAACCTGTACAAGCACATCAATTCGCCGGAAGCACGCATGTATCTGTCGCGCCAGCTTTATGAAGAGGCGGTCCACGTCCAGTTCTATCTCACCCTGTTGGATACCTACATTGCGGACCATGGAGAGCGCGCCGCCGCGTTCGCTGCGGTCGACAATATTCCCTCCATTCAAAAGAAGGCCCAGTTCTGCTTCCGATGGATTGATTCCATCAACGAACTGCAGGAGATTCGAACTCCGGAGCAACAAAAGTCGTTCCTTCTGAACCTGGCGTGCTTCGCGGCCTGCATCGAAGGTCTTTTCTTCTTTGCGGCTTTCGCCTATGTCTACTTCTTGCGCTCGAAAGGTCTTTTGAACGGCCTGGCAGCCGGCACCAATTGGGTTTTCCGCGACGAGAGCATGCATATCAACTTCGCGTTTGAAGTCATCAACACAGTGCGCGCGGAAAGCCCGGAGTTGTTCGATGCCGAGTTTGAGAAGCAAATCGTCGCCATGCTCGAAGAGGCAGTCGATTGCGAAACCGCGTTCGCCGAGGATCTGCTCGGTCAAGGCGTGGCCGGTCTCTCTCTCACGGACATGCGGGCGTATCTGGAATCAGTGGCCGATCAACGGTTGCAGTCATTCGGGATCAAGAAGCGTTACGGCGCTCGCAATCCGTTTTCTTTCATGGAACTTCAGGACGTACAGGAACTGACCAACTTCTTCGAGCGGCGCGTCTCCGCCTATCAAATTGCGGTCAGCGGCTCGGTCGCGTTGCACGAAGAATTCTAGACGCCGCGATGACGCGATCAAATCCAGGAGCGGTCAGCAGGTCGAATATTTCTGATCTCGAACTGCTTCTGGATTTGACCTGCGTCACGGTGTGCCACTGTAGTAAAATTACTCTATGGCGTCTGATCCTTTGCGATCAGGCTGAAAAGGGAATCCGGTCAAAATCCGGAACTGCCCCGCAGCGGTAGGCAGGAACGAACGCTCTGAACTAGCACTGGTTCAGCCATGAACTGGGAAGCTGGAGCAAGTAGGGAGCCTGCAAGTCCGAAGACCTGCCACCAAGCTGCCCTTAACGGGCGTGAAAGTAAGTGCACAATGCCTCCGAGGGGAAGGCAGGGTGACCGCACCTTTTTTCCAGTTGCGCCTCGCCGCGTCTCCTTTTGAACACGAAGGTTATCGTTCCATGACTCAGGCGTCGGCGCAGACCGTCACGATGATCGAAATGGTGTTTCCCGATCAGAGCAATCATTACGGAACTCTGTTCGGGGGCCATGCGCTTCGCCTCATGGATAAAGCAGCCTTCGTAGCGGCCTCGCGGTATGCTCGCAAGACGGTCGTGACGGCCTGCTCGGAGCGGGTTGATTTTCAGGCGGCGGTCCGTCATGGCAGCCTTATTGAGCTCACGGCGCAGGTTGTAGCCACCGGGCGCAGCTCAATGACGGTTAGCGTAGATCTGGTGGCGGAAGATCTGCTCTCGGGCGACCGTCAGCTTTGTGCTCAGGGCCGCTTCGTCCTGGTCGCCATGGATGAGAACCAACAACCGACCGCGGTACCACCCGTATCCGCTTCGCCAAATCAGTTATCCACAAACAAGGGAACCGTATGATCCAGACAAGGAATTTGGGTTTTCCACGAATGGGCGCGAAGCGAGAGCTGAAGTTTGCCCTGGAGCGTTACTGGTCCGGTCAAACCGGCGAGGTCGTTCTAGAGCAAACCGCGTCGGAACTCCGAAAGGCCCATTGGCAATTGCAGGTCGAGAGTGGCATCAGCGTGCCCCCGTCGAATGACTTTTCACTCTATGATCAGGTTCTTGACACCGCTTTCCTGCTTGGCGCCGTTCCCAACCGGTTCCGTTCTGGCGAAACATCGCGCGTGGAAAGTTATTTCCGGATGGCGCGGGGATCTAAAGAAGCTCCCGCCATGGAAATGACCAAGTGGTTCGACACCAACTATCACTACATCGTCCCGGAGTTTGAAGAAGGAATGACCTTTGGCCTTCATTCGTCCAAGCCGATGGATGAATATCTTGAAGCGAAACAACTCGGGATCCAGACCCGACCGGTATTGCTGGGACCGGTTTCGTTCGTGCTGCTGGGGAAGTTCAGCCAGGGTAAATCAACGCCCTCGGCAGTTCTGGACGCGATTGTCCCCATTTACCGCGAAGTGTTGGCACAGCTATACAAGGCAGGAGCGGAGTGGGTTCAAGTCGATGAACCCTGTCTGGTTCTTGATCTTGATTCGTCTGCGCAGGAACTCTATCGTTTGGCCTATCGCGAACTGTTAAAGGCAAGGACAATTCCAAAGGTTCTGCTCGCCACCTACTTCGGTTCGGTTGGAGTCAATCTCGCAATCGCAACAGGCCTTCCGATCAACGGGCTGCACATCGACCTTGTGCGGGCGCCCGAGCAGCTTGAGTCCCTGCTGAAGACACTTCCTTCGCACATGCGCCTGTCGTTGGGGGTCGTGGATGGGCGCAACATCTGGCGCGACAATATGGAGAGCGCGCTCGGCCTGGTCCACCGAGCTGCCAAAACATTCGGCAGCGACCGAATTGAAGTTGCTCCCTCGTGTTCGCTTTTGCACTTGCCGGTTGATCTGAAGCAGGAAGACAAGCTTGATTCTGAAGTCCGCAGCTGGATGGCGTTTGCCAAACAGAAGTTGCAGGAAGTATCGACGCTTGTGCAAGCGGCGGAAGGCGACCAGACAGCGCTTGAGCAGATTCGCGCGAACGAACGATTGCTCGAACTTCGCCGATCGTCACCCCGGGTGCACAATCCCGAAGTGCGGCAGCGGATCGAGTCTGTGGACGGATCGATGCTGACCCGCAAGAATCCTCACTCGGTTCGAGCCAAGAAGCAGTCTGCGGTTCTACGCCTGCCGCTCTTGCCGACCACAACGATTGGCTCGTTTCCTCAGACTGCGGAAGTTAGGCAGATGCGCGCGTCTTTCAAAGCTGGGAGGCTTGACTCCGCAGGCTACGAAAAGTTTCTTGAAGAAGAGACTGTGCGCTGCCTGCGATTTCAGGAGGAAACCGGCATCGACGTGCTCGTGCATGGCGAGTTCGAACGCAACGATATGGTGGAATATTTTGGCGAGCAGCTCTCCGGCTTTACCTTCAGCCAACACGGATGGGTGCAAAGCTATGGTTCCCGCTGCGTGAAGCCCCCGATCATTTTCGGCGATGTGGCGCGTCGCCGCGCAATGACCGTGCGGTGGTCCCGTTTTGCACAGTCTCAGACCAACCGGCCGGTAAAAGGCATGCTGACCGGACCGGTCACGATTTTACAGTGGTCATTTGTCCGTGACGATCAACCACGATCGGAGACCTGCCGTCAGATTGCACTCGCTGTGCGTGACGAAGTCGCTGACCTGGAATCGGCCGGTATCCGTGTCATCCAGATCGACGAGCCGGCTATTCGCGAGGGTCTCCCCCTGCATCGTGACGAATGGCCTGCATATCTAAAATGGTCGGTGGACTCCTTCCGCCTTGCCTCCGCGGGAGTTTCTGATCAGACGCAAATTCATACCCACATGTGCTATTCCGAATTCAATGACATCATCGACTCGATCGAGCGTATGGATGCCGACGTGATCTCAATCGAATGCTCGCGTTCTCGTATGGAGCTGCTGGATGCCTTCCATCGTGTTCACTATCCAAACGGAATCGGTCCCGGCGTCTATGACATACACTCCCCGCGCGTTCCAGAAAGCGGAGAAATCGAGAACCTACTGCGAAAGGCTCTGGAGGTTCTTACCCCCCAACAACTATGGGTCAACCCCGACTGCGGACTAAAGACCCGCGGCTGGCCGGAGGTTCGGTTGGCGCTTAAGGATATGGTGGGCACCGCCGTGAAGCTCCGGGCTTCGCTGCCGAGAGATACAACTGGCGCGGATGGCGCCGGCAACTGAAGTGCCGGTGCGCATGTCGCCTTCGAGCAAAGATGGGCTGAACGCTCTCTCAGCGAAGTGGACGTTCATGCCCAGCCCTTGCCCAGGAGGCCTTTTGAGTCGGACGACCCCGCTTTCGGAGCACGTGCATACCGTCGTTGAGGAGTGCCCTGGAACAGTACTTCTTGAGACCTCACGCTTTGATTCATCCCATAAATGCAGTTATCTTTTTCTCAAGCCTATCGGTTTGACTGCGGAAGAAAGAATTGTGACGGCGGAAGATCTGAAAGCTGCCGATGCGGTGTTCCTTGTAATTCCGTTCGCGGCATTCGCGAAGTGAAATCACTCTGCGTGGAGGTATCGGCCAGGGCGCGCCCGACGGCAAGTGTTTGAGTTGTTGGCACCGGCCACCCCGTGATGTTTCGTGTCGCCAGAAAGAAGACCGAGTGAAGACTTCCGCAATTGTTAGCGCATGGCGCAAGATCCTCAAGGGGGAGCGGCCCTCCCTTTCCATTGAGATTACGCGCGAATGCCCGCTGCGTTGTCCCGGATGCTACGCGTATGACGACGCGCATCTCGGTGGCGGGATGACGCTCCGGGGCCTTCGTGATCGCAAAGGGCAAGACCTGATCGATGGTGTTCTGGAGGTCGTGGACCGCCTCAAGCCTCTGCATCTGTCAATCGTGGGAGGTGACCCTCTTGTCCGGTATCGCGAGTTGGAGTTGATGGTTCCGTCACTGCTTGATCGAGGAATTCACGTCCAAATCGTCACCAGTGCGTTCCGGCCTCTCGCACCCGGCTGGGCGGCGCTTGCCAATGTGAAGGTCGTCGTATCGATTGACGGACTGCAGCCAGAGCACGATATTCGGCGCGCGCCGGCAACATACGATCGAATCCTGAAGAACATCGCGGGCCAGAAGATCACGATCCACTGCACCGTTACAGGTCAAATGATGAAGCGGCCGGGCTATCTGAAGGAATTTCTAGAGTATTGGACCCCTCGGAATGAGATCCACAAGGTGTGGTTCAGCTTGTTTACTCCACAGGTGGGAGACCGGTTGCCGGAAATGTTGAAACCACAGGAACGTCAGCAGGCCATCGCCGACATGCTCGCATTGCGGAAGGAATTTCCTAAGCTAGATATGCCAGAGGGGATGATCCGCCAATTCGCCACGCCTCCTCATAGTCCCAAGGACTGTGTGTTTGCACTCACCACTCAAATACTGTCGGCGGACCTGAAAACCAAGATCGTCCCCTGCCAATTCGGCGGGAACCCGGACTGCGGTTCATGCGGATGCGTCGCATCCATGGGCTTGGCCGCCGTAGCAGCGCACAAGTTAGGCGGCATCATCCCAGTAGGGGCGATCTTCAAGGCCTCGGTCAGAATTGGCCAGGCTCGGTCCGAACGGATAGCACACCTGGCCTCTGTCAAGGAAGCGCTGCGGGTACTGCCATAAGGCCGCAGACTGGGACATGCATGAGCCACTGGCATCGGTCACCCCGTACTGTTTCCGTAAAGACGTTGCTTCTTCGTAGTAAACTTCGTTTCACCCTTGATCGTGAACTTTCGGTCGAACTGGTCTCGTGTGCGCCGTGAAAACGCGCTGGTCCACTGCGGGTGAAAGTCCCGCCCGGGAACTGATTCGTTCCGCCCGGAAGTAATCGGAGCGGCGGTGGAGGCAACAAAGCCGCTGAAGCCTCCGGTGGAGAGGGTCACTTTGGTGACTTGGCGAGCGTGTAGGCCGTAACCACCGTCGGTGAACGCTGAGCAGGCCCCGTCTGGCACAGAACGTTATTACCGATTGGGCGGGCATCGTCCAGCCCGCGATAAACCATGCCAGTGCCCCGAGGTCGCCGGCAAGTTCAGAAGTACTCCATGCCACGATCCAGCTATCAATCGCGGCCGCAATGAGCCAATCGTTCAACTCGTTCCGCACCCAGTCGGGTACTGGAACAGTTCGGATGTGGCCTCCCTTACCAAGCGGGTCGACAGCCGCCCAGTGCTCCTCGCGCTGCTGAAGATGATCCAGTCTTAAAGTCACGGCCTCCTAGTGTTGTAGAAAGATCCGTGTCAGACTCTCACTATGGTTGCGAGCGATATACGACAGCGATACGCGGAAGAGATCCGTACCAACACCCACGTTACTTCGCCTGACCTGCTGAAAGCATTTGCAGCCGTTCCACGCGAGGAATTTGTCGGCTCCGGCCCCTGGAAAGTGCTGTCACCAGTGCCGGGACAGATGCAACCTCAAGTGGCTGACGTCACAGACCCGGCGGAGCTGTATCGTGACGTGGCGATATTGCTGGATCCCTCGCGATCTCTCACAAATGGCAATCCCGGCACCCTGGCGCCATGGCTGGACGCCCTTAACCTCTCAGGGGGGAAATCCGTCTTTCATCTCGGATGTGGAACCGGCTATTACACCGCAATCATGGCCGAAATGGTGGGGCCAAAGGGTCGAATAACAGCGGTCGAGATCGACCCGGCGCTGGCTGCGCAAGCCCGAGCAAACCTGTCGCGCTATTCGAACGTTGAGGTCGTTCAGGGGGACGGAGGCGCGGTAGACACTGGCGTTACTGACGCTATCCTGATCAACGCGGGTGTGACCCATTCGAGCGAAAGTTGGCTGGACAATCTGCAGCTCGCCGGCACTCTCGTCCTGCCGCTAACGGTTGAATTCGGGATGCCGCACGTGGGCAAAGGAATGGTGCTGCGGGTGTCGAGGCTGCATTCGGGCTACGCGGCTAACTTCCTTCCCGTACCCGTGATGATCTACTCATGTTCTAGCGTTCGAAACTCCGAGTTTGGAAGCCTTCTCAGCAAGCCGTTCATGTCGGGCACCTTCAGTTCGGTGAAATCACTTCGCCGCGATCCGCATTCCTGCAAAACTGATTGCTGGCTCCACATGCCGACGTTCTGTCTGTCGATCCGTCCACTGATCTGATCTACACCTTTGAATACGTCGCAACTCCGCAGAGCTTTTGATTTTCGCGTGCTTGATCTTGGCGTGTTCATGCGTCAAGTTATGTGGCGCTTGTCTACGCCAAACAACCCGTCTTTACGCGCGACCCGAGGCGGGCGCCACATAAATCTCTGCGCCACTTAACTGGCCGATCTCATGCACCAGCGTCGAGAATTCCTCGGCGGGTTGTATCCCGGAAAGCAGGGTGATCTTTCCACCATGCGACAAACCATGCGCGCGGCCCTTATTCTCCGTTGTGGTGGCAGCTTGTCTGGATTTTTCTTCTATCCCTCAATCTCGAAGCAACCCTTCTATCCGCCGGAAATCAACATTTGAGGGCGAGTTCCTGATTGTCGCGTTACTAGTTTTCCGCCCACTCGGACCTATCGCAGCAGCTTGGGAGACTTGAGGCGGCTCCTTCCTGCCTGAGAAATCAAATCCTTCGCGTCTCGCTTACCAGGGAGTAAAGATAAAACAGAATGCCAGCTGTCAAAAGCGTGCCCCCAAACCCGATGAACAAGACAAATGCGAGTGGCCGCGACCAAAGCAGGCATACGGCTTCTACGATCAATCCTAGGATTATCAATGTTCCGGAGATCCGCAATCGACGTTCAAGGATCGCATCGCCGCTCATCACTTCGCTCCTTGCCAGAATTTCACCTTGTTGAGTTCCCCAACGTTATGCACCACCTGGTGGCAGCCACTCGTAAGGCACGATGTCTTGTTCGCTTTGACCGCCGGTAGCAGTTCAGGATCTGCGGTGTGAACGGCGCCTTCCTCGTCCCGGCCTTCAAGGATGGTGACCGATCCGTTCAGGTTCAACCAGTTCGTCGCTTTGTATTTTGATCGGATCCGATATTCCCGCAACTGCCGCGGGCTGATGCGCGTGAAAGCATTGTCCGCGCTCATCAGTTCGGTATCGAAGCTGATCCTGAAGTTGCTGGAAGGCCTGAATCAGAGTCCGAACAATGCAGCGTGCTCGTTGATGAGTGTCTCGCCTGTATCGTCGGTTGCGGGTGAGACGAAGGAAATCGAACCATCTGCGTTCTGCGTGCATCCCTGGGGCAGTACTCCAGCCACCAGTGCGCACGCGCCGCGCGCCGCATTGCTCGGGAAGAAGATGGCGTTCGTAGTGGCGAAAAAACCGTCATCGACCGCACGATGCCGGTAACGATAGCCCACGCGCATGCCAATTCTTGACGAAAACTGATACTCCAGCTCCACCAGATTTGCTTTTTCATCCTGCTTCAGGAGATTCCTGTTTACGGCTAACGTCCCTTCTTTCCTTTCAACAGGAACGCTCGATTCTGACACCTCAGGAGAACGAGCACTGTGTTTACAATCACAGTGCGGCGTTGCTGCCGATAGTGTCTGTTCGGCCTTCTCTAATTGCGCGTCAAGTGACAATTGGGAACTGCATTTCGGCAGTGGCGTTCATGGTTGCGGGGGCGGATTTGAGCCGCCGACCTTTGGGTTATGCGATCTGACTCACCTTTCGGTGAGAGTCGGACTGTACCTTCAGCCACGAGGCGCGCTCGCCATCCAGTCTCTACGCCTTCCCCCGCCATTCCGGGGGCTTGGTTCGGTATTGCCTTATCGCTCGCGCGACAGAGGTTTCACCGACTTTGACGAGTGATCTTCCGGTGCATTGCTGCGCCGGGCGCCCAGATTTGCTACGCTCGAGTAGGGACTCCAAGAAACTCTTGGGAATCCTAAGGAGCGGCAGGTTATGAGCCCAAGGACGTTCGTAATGTCAACTTACGAGACGCGGGTGACACTCGAGAAGCCTTGTAAGGAGCGCCAAGAAATCCTTAATTGCACAGCCACAGGACAGCCGAGTGTCGAACCTTACCGAGGCGTGTTCGCGCCAGCATGGCTCGGGAAGCTGAACCCTGCCCTGTCGGGGTCCCTGCCCTCCGTTCCACAATCTTGGGAGCCATAGGCGGAACTCATCATGACCGCAACTTTCAATGGGCTTCGAGAAGATGAGACCGCAAGCAACCTTTCGACGAAACCGCGCTTCCGGATTCGCGTGACGGGCGTAAGCTGAAACCTTTTCCCGCCTGTTGCGTCTTACTGTCAGTTGCGGATAGACTGGTAACGTTGAAACTGTTGATCAAAGTCGGTGTTTCCGCTCTGGCGCTGATGCTGGCTACGCTGCCGGTCGCGGCGTGCGTATTGCCGGGTGCAGGAATGACGTCTGCCGAGCGCGAGTGTTGCAAGAAAATGGCGGAACAATGCGGGGACATGGGGATGGCAAAATCCCATCCTTGCTGTCAGCCGACAGGCTCGCCAACCGATTTACATGCCCTGAAGGCGTCTTCTTCTCAGGACCATTTGAGTCTCGTGGTTCTTCAGGGACTACCGATCTCGGCCCAAGCCGTCACATGCCTTTCGCTGACACCGATGGCGTTTCAATTTTCCTACACGCATAGCCCTCCTGGGTTAGAGTCTCAAACCACAACCATCCTAAGAATCTGATCTTCTTTCCTCTGAGTTGCTAACGCACTCGTGCGTCTGCACGTTCGTGTGTTTACAGACTTGTGTTTGTGATGTGGAGGAAAGATGCAATTCACTTATTTGTCCCGAAGTCTCTTCGGGTGTACTGGTATTTCGCCAATTCCTGCAGTTTTGTTCGTTGGAACTCTGGCGCTTGCTGGCAATGCCCGTACTCAAGAGCCACCGAGCTCGCAGAGGCTGGTTCCTAAATCTCCCGCTATGGCGGAGCACAAGGCCGCGTCAACGGCTCTGCGTGAGTTGATGCAGGAAGCGGAGCAGAAAAATCCCCAGATTGCGGCGTCGTTTCACGCGTGGCAGGCCTCACGAAACGTTCCCAAGCAGGCTTCGGCTCTTCCCGAGACACAACTGTCGGTGCAGCAGTTCAGCGTGGGCAGTCCACGACCTTTCGCCGGCTATAGCAATAGCGATTTCGCTTACATCGGGTTCGGCGCATCGCAGGACATCCCCTACCCAGGCAAACGGCAGTTGCGCGCCCATGTTGCTGAACACGAAGCAGACTCCATGGAAGCACAGACCGATTCGGTCCGCCGAGCGGTGGTGGGAAATCTCAAGATGGTCTATTTTCGCCTGGCCTACATTCAGCAAACGCTCGGGGTTCTGCAGAAAAGTGACGCGCTAATGACTCAGGTACAGGAGGCGGCTGAGGCACGCTACCGCGTAGGCCAGGGCAATCAGCAGGATGTGCTGAAAGCTCAGCTGCAGCACACGAAGATTCTTCAAGAGATCGCGCACCACCATCAGGAAGAAGGACTGCTTGAAGCCCAGATCAAGCAGGTCTTGGGACGTCCGCAGGAGTCCGCGGACATCGTTGCCGAGACCCTCACGTTGCGAGCTCTTCCGTACACCGCAGCCGAATTCATGCAGCGGGCTCGCGAGCAGAATTCCGACGTGCACTCAAAGCAGGCCTCCATCCGGCAGCAGCAAACCCGCGTGGAGCTGGCGCACAAGAATTTCCGTCCTGACTTCAACGTTCAGTATACCTACCAGCACACCGGAAGCCAGGTCCGCGATTACTACATGGCCACATTCGGCATTCGACTGCCCAATCGTGGACGCCAGAAAGCCGAACTGGCGGAAGCGCAGGAGAACCAGGAGCGAGCACGGCAAGAGCTGGACGCTGAATCGCAGCGCGTGCTTTCGGAAGTGCAGCAGCAGTATGTACGGGCAGAAACTTCGGAAGAGCGGCTGAAGATTTACAGTGACGGTCTCGTCCCGCAGTCGGAAGCTACCTTTCAATCGGCTCTGTCTGCATATCAATCGAACCGCCAAGACTTCGAGAGCCTGCTTTCCGGGTTCCTCGATGTTCTGAACCTCGATTTGGAATATCGAAGCGAGTTGGTGGAACACGAATCGGCGCTGGCGGAGCTGGAGCGCCTTACCGGGGTGGATGTGCCATGAACGAGCGCAACTCCAGAACGAATGCAAATGAGGGATCAGACATGCTCCGTGCAGAACATGAAAATTATCGCCGGGCGTTTTGGATTGCAGTGACCACAACCGTTGTGCTGGCGATTGTGGCGTCGGTCCTGTGGTGGCGTTTACGCCATACCGGACCTGCGTCGCAGCCTAGCACCACTTCCGCCAGCGAGTCGATGGAGGCGATGGCGCAGACTTCATCGGCAAATGCCTCGCCTTCCGAACCAGGATCGGCGGGCGACTCTCAGGCCGGCAATATGCAGGAGATGCCGCTGGCCCCAATTCAGCTCACGCCGCAGCGGATGCAGAGCATCGGCATTGTGCTTGGGAAGGTTGACTCCAAGCCGGTCAACACCGAGCTTCGTTTCTACGGCAATGTGCAGGTCGATGAGCGGCGTCAGGCCTATGTGCAGACGCGATTCGCCGGATGGATTCGCAAAGTCTATGCTGACGCTACGGGCAATTTTATTGGCAAAGGCCAGCCATTGTTCACGATCTACAGTCCTGACCTGGTCTCGACCGAGCACGAATACTTGCTGGCGAAGAAAAACTCAGAGTCCTTGCAGCAGAGCAAAGTGAGCGGGGTAGCTTCGGGTGCGTCTTCTCTGTTCAGTGCTGCCAAAGAGCGACTTCTGCAATGGGAAGTGTCTCCTGCCGAGATCGAGAAGCTCGATCAAGGCGGAAAGGCGATCACGGATCTGACAGTCAATTCTCCCGTGTCGGGGTACATCACGCAGAAAAACGCGCTGCCGAATATGTACGTTCAGCCCGAAACCACGTTGTACACCGTGGCTGATCTTTCCGACGTTTGGGTCCTCGCCCAGGTATTCCAAAGCGACGCAGGCAAGATCAAGCCGGGTGATCCCGCAGAGGTCACGGTCGACGCGTATCCCGGCCGAGTCTTCAACGGACGCGTGGATTACATCCTTCCCCAGCTGGACGTGAACACGCGCACGTTGCCGGTGAGGTTGGTGTTTGCGAATCCTGGTCTGAAGTTGAGGCCCGGAATGTATGTGAATGTTCGCGCGAAGCTGCCGATGGGACGGCAGTTGGTCGTCCCGGCCAGTGCAGCTTTTCACTCAGGAACCAAGGACCTGCTGTTCGTCTACAGCGGCGAAGGCAGCATCGAGCCGCGTGAAGTCGAGTTGGGGCCCCAAGTCGGCGATGAACTGGTGGTCACGAAGGGCATAAGAGCTCAAGAGCAAATCGTCACTTCGGCAAACTTTCTGATTGATTCCGAAGCGCAATTGCAGGCGGCTGCCGGTGCATTTGTTCCTCCGCCTCCCGGTGCTGGTCAGGCGGCCTCCATGAATGCCCCCGCACAACGGCAAGCGAATGTGGAACTCACGACTGATCCCGAGCCTCCACACAAGGGCGCTAACACCGTCCGCGTGAAGCTCACGGGCCAGGACGGGCAGCCAATCGCGGGCGCCAACGTGACCGTGACCTTCTTCATGGCTGCGATGCCCGCGATGGGAATGGCCTCAATGAAAACCGTCATCAATGCCAGCGACAAGGGCGGCGGGATGTATGAAGGCAAAGGTGATCTTGGCTCCGGCGGTACTTGGCAGGTCACCATCAGGGCACAACAAAACGGGCAGACCATTGCCAACAAGGAGCTCACGCTCAATGCCACAGGAGGTATGTAATCGTGATCTCCCGTATCATTGAGTGGTGCGCCCACAACCGCTTCCTAGTCTTCACTGGGGTGCTTCTGCTTACGCTAGCCGGAATTTGGTCCCTGGGCCACATTCCGCTGGACGCGCTGCCGGACATTTCAGACGTGCAGGTGATCATTCACACCAATTGGGAAGGCGAGCCGCCCAACATTATCGAAGATCAGGTCACCTACCCGATTGTGACCGCTTTGCTGGCTGCGCCGCGGGTGAAAGCGGTACGCGCGCAAACCATGTTCAATGATTCCTACGTCTTTGTGGTGTTCGAAGACGGAACCGATATCTATTGGGCCCGTTCTCGGGTTGTGGAGTATCTGCAAACGATTGCCGGCCGGCTTCCCGCCAACGTTCATCCCGCTATCGGTCCGGATGCGACTGGTGCGGGTTGGGTCTATGAGTATGTGCTGGTCGATCACAGTCACAAGCAGAGCCTGGCTGACCTGCGGAGCATACAGGATTGGCACCTTCGCTATCAGTTAGCAACCGTTCCCGGTGTGGCGGAAGTGGCGAGTATCGGCGGCTTCGTACGGCAGTACCAGGTCAATGTCGATCCCAATAAATTGCTGGCGTATGGCATTCCGCTGTCCACCGTGATTGATCGGGTGAAGTCGAGCACGAATGAAGTCGGCGGACGAGTGCTCGAACTGAGTGGCACGCGATACATGATTCGCGGGCTGGGCTATCTGAAGTCGCTCGATGATCTGGCGAACGTGCCGGTCATGGCAAAGAATGGGACGCCCGTACTCATCAAAAATCTGGGCACGGTTTCCTTCGGCCCAGACATGCGGGAAGGTGTAGCGGAGTGGAACGGAGAGGGCGAGACCGTGGGCGGCATCGTGGTCATGCGGTATGGGTGGAATGCTCTCTACGTGATCGATGGTGTCAAGAAGAAGCTAGCTGAGATCAAAGGATCCCTGCCGCCGGGAGTCGAGATCCTCTCTGGCTACGACCGCGGGGGACTCATCAGCGAATCGATAAACACTTTGAAACATAGCCTGATGGAGGAAGCGATCATTGTTTCCCTAGTCATCATTGTGTTCTTGTTTCACTTCCGCTCAGCGCTGATCCCGATTCTCACCTTACCGATCGCGCTCGCGATCTCCTTCATTCCCATGTACTACCTGAACGTCAGCTCCAACATCATGTCGCTGGGCGGGTTGGCATTGGCGATTGGCGTTTTGGTGGACGCCGCCATCGTCATGGTGGAAAACGGATACCGACATCTTTCCGAACACCCGACCTCGGGTGGAGAAGTGTTCGAGGAGATGAATTCCTCGAATGGACCAGTCCTCCACAAAGAGACAGACGCGAGCGCAGGCAAACCCACGAAGAAGGCCAGTGAACGAGAGCGGGTGCGCATTCTCATCGACGCCGCCAAGCAGGTGGGCCCCGCCCTATTCTTTTCTCTCCTCATAATTGTGGTCTCGTTCCTCCCGGTGTTCCTGCTGGAAGCGCAGGAAGGACGCATGTTCCGTCCGCTGGCATGGACGAAGACTCTGGCCGTCGGCTTCTCGTCCTTGTTGGCCATCACTCTGGTTCCCATCTTGATGGTCATTTTCATTCGGGGGAAGCTGCGGCCCGAATCGGAAAATCCAATCTCAAGAATTACGCAGGCCCTCTATTTGCCGGTTTTGCGACTCTGCTTGACATACCGCAAGACGACTTTGTTATTCAATTTGGCATTCCTTGTGGTGACGTTTCCCTTGATGTTCAAGATGGGCAGTCAGTTCATGCCGCCCTTGTTTGAAGGTTCTTCACTGTATATGCCCACGGCACTTCCCGGTATTTCCATCACGCAGGCTTCGCAGCTCTTGCAAGAGCAAGACCGAATCCTACGGTCCTTCCCAGAAGTTGAGACCGTCTTCGGCGTGGTCGGACGCTCCGACAGTGCTACCGACAATGCTCCCCTCGATATGTACGACACGACGGTCATGCTCAAGCCGCGCGAAAAGTGGCGGCCGGGGATGACCTACGAAAAGCTCATTCGCGAGATGGACGAGAAACTCCAGTTTCCGGGGCTGACGAACACCTGGACTATGCCAGTTCAAAACCGTCTTGACATGGCGCTCACAGGAATCAAAACGCCCGTAGGAATGAAGCTTCAAGGCGCCAATCTGGAGCAAATCCAGCAGCTCGGGGCACAGGTACAGCAGATTCTCTCGGGGTTACCGCAGGTGCGTTCCGTTTTCGCCGAGCGGGTGTCGCAAGGCTTTTACATCAATGTAGAGGTAAAACGTCCTGAGGCGGCGAAATACGGTTTGACCATTGCCGACGTGCAACAAGCGGTGGAATCGGGCATTGGAGGTATGAACGTTGCCGAGAACATCGAAGGGCGCCGGCGTTATCCGATCAATGTTCGCTACGAGCGTGATTTTCGCGACAACGTCGGAGAGCTTAGTCGCGTGTTGATTGCGACACCTTCTGGGGCGCAGATACCGATTTCCGAGGTAGCCAAGATTTCATTCTCGCGTGGCCCGGCGATGATCCGCGATGAAGATGGCCAGCTCACGGGATATGTCTACATGGACCTCAGCACCACTGACTACGGCGGCTTCGTAGACCAGGCCAGCAAAGTGCTTCGCCAAAAGTTGCAATTGCCCGCGGGATACACCTATCAGTGGTCGGGCGAATATGAATTCCAGCTTCGGGCGAAGGAGAGGCTGAAGCTGATTTTACCCGTAGTGTTCTTCGTGATCTTCTTGCTCCTGTACATGGTTTTCCACAACCTAACGGAGGCCATGGTCCTGATCTTCCCCACGTTCTATGCGATGACCGGCGGGCTGATCTTGCAGTGGCTGCTTGGCTACAACTTTAGCGTCGCCGTGTGGGTCGGGTATATCGCGCTGTTTGGCATCGCCGTGGAGACGGGCGTGGTGATGGTGGTCTATCTGCACGAATCCCTCGATAAGCGCATTGCTTCAGGTCGCCTACTTACGGAGGCCGACATTCACGAGGCCGCTATTGAAGGAGCTGTGCGGCGATTGCGACCCAAGCTGATGACCGTGTGCGCTGTTCTCGCCAGCCTGATTCCGATCCTCTGGGCGAGTGGTATTGGCTCTGACGTGATGAAGCCGATTGCCGCTCCCATGGTCGGCGGAATGATTACGTCAACGATTCACGTACTGATTCTGGTTCCGGTTTTCTTCGTGTTGATGAAGGAACGAGCCCTGCGGAGGGGCACGTTGCGGCCGGAACCGGCGGAGTAACGCTTTGAGAGGAACCGTGCACATTCATGCCGTGATTTTTCTCGACAACGTGCCAAACCGAACTTGCTTCACCGTATCATGCCTGGGGATGATGGCGCGGTCTACATCTTCTTGGTGGATCTATCAGGTAAAGGAATGAGGCGAACTTTGGCAAGAGGTCCCCACCTGTGGTGCCAATCCCAAACTCACGGTGCAAATGATCGCCTATCGCAGTGCCGCTGCGAGGTGCTTGGCAAGTTCCATCTCAACCTTTACCACTGCCCCGTCAATGAACGCGGGTTGAGAGCCTCCCCATTGAACTCCCTTGGGATAGAGCGCAACTACATCCCAGAGCGTGCCTGCGTGACGGCAGCAGTTTGGTTGAGAAGCGGACAGTTGTTGATCCAATTGTCTGGCAATAACGCGGTCCTTATCCCAGAATTGTTCGACCCTGGGATCTGAAATCCGGGCAAGAACAGGTCGCGTAGGTCTGCTCCAATCTGATGCCAGGATAGGTTCCCAGACCACCAGAATTGTTAGGTTCACCGACTTCTCTTGTTGCAGCAGCTCTTCGATTGCGGAAGCCCCCCGCAAACAACCCGGTCATGTGGGAGACAGCAGGAGCACCAAGCGGACATTCTCAGCCGCACCATCAAACTGGTGTTTGAATTGATCGGTGTTATTCAACCTGAGATACGTGAGGGGAGGCTGGCCGTCTGGTATCCGGTCCGACCACAGGAAGTGCCAGCCAAGCAAGAGTGCGAAGGCCAGGCCAACAAACCACAGTACGTGCTTTCTTTTCGCCATTCGAGCTTGCTCGAAACTAACCAGCTATCACGCTGGCAATTACCTGGGGAAATAAAACCACTACAACCACTACTCCGACGGCGATCCAAAAAAGGACCACACTCACAGTACTTCGTCTGACGCATGCGGCCTGTCTGAAGTAAAGTTGCACAAAGCCCAAGCACAGAAGCGCAACGGACGCACCGAGCAGCCAAGGCCGCAGTGGTTGCACCCAAACACTCATGCTTGCCAGTCCCACTGCGCCGAGGAATCCCACCGGCACACAGCAAGCAAGGGTCGAAAGGGCAGCAACAACGGCTGCGGCAGGAGATCCCTTTTCCAACACCTTCATATGTCGCCCTCTCGGTTCTTCGCTGCAGAAATTGCGCGTTGTAATGTTTCTTCTGCGGGTAGCCCACTATCGCCCGAGTACAGCCTGCAAGTAAGCCCAATGGATTGCTGCCCATTCGGTTCTGCGTCCTGGCCGTTGATGCGTACTGTGGGAGAACCGGGAAACCGCAGAGAGCGTGCGGTTGCCTCATCCGACACTGGGATTTCATGAACGGGCACATCAGCTGCTTCAGATCGCAGAGCGTTCCTGAGCCTGTGAACGACAGGCTGATGATTGGGGCAGCCAGGCACGTAAAGAACTTCTATGAGCATGGAATTTCTCTTTTCCTCCCGTTGGAACTGATAAGAATCGGACATTTTCTGGGCGTGCGCCTTTGCCTGTGCTTCAATTCACGATTGCACTTGTGCAGGTCCAGTGCCAACTCGCGCTCAAGCTGTTTAAGCTCTCGGATTTTCGAGTGCACCTTTTCGAGTTTTGTCTTCAGCAAATCCCTGACTTCAAGGCAGGCGTCGAGATGGTGCTTCCGTAGTTCCAAGAGCTGTCTGATTTCGGTCAAGGAGAAATCCAAGCCTTGCATCTGCCTGATAAAGCCCAGCTGGGCCACGTCATCATTGGTGTAGAGCCGGAATCGGCCTACGGTGCGCGGAGCTTTGGGAAGCAAACCGCGGCGCTCATAGAAGCGGATGGCATCCACGGTGAGTGCCGTCAGCTTCGCCACTTCTCCGATCTGCATGATGCTTGTGGCGTGATCGAAAACTCGGGCCATGTTGGAAGGATACACTCTGGAGTGTGGTCCAGAGTCAAGGCCTTTCCGTGAGATGGGCGTAGCTACTAGTGATGGCATAATGCGGTTGAAGAAACATACCCGGGTCGGAACGGCACCAGGTGGACTCCGAGCGATATAGGGCCTGGTGCGATTCCCCGGTAAGGGCGTTCTGCCTTGCCACGGATCTGGATCTGCTTCGCCGTGCAATAGGAGACCTTGCGGATCGGTCGATTTTCGAAGTCGGTTGTGGGACAGGGTGGTTCGTGATGTCTCTCGGTAAGAAGCGTACAAACTGATTTATACAAATATACAAATGTAAGAACAGGTCGAAATACGAGTTCCCCCATTTCACGGGCGGCGCACTTGCGAGCATTTAGGGGCCGACGCAGGAGTGCGCAAGCTGAGATGTGGCAGCGGCTGGCCGACGGTCGTGAGCTCCACATGAAACTCTTTTTCAGCCATATTCCTTACAAACCTCCTCGCTGTCCCGCGGGTTGGCCAGGGCGGTGGGACTATTGCGAGAGTTGCGCGACCTGTACGTGGTAAGGCTGCAACAGACCTCCGGTCGCGTGATCAACCTCCGCAACCGCAATCTGATAACTGATCTGGGCCTGCAAGAAGTCTGACTGCGCCTGTGCCAGCGTGGTCTGCGCATTAAGAATAAAGAAAATAGGCTGGACGCCGAGTTCGTACTTGCGATGTTCGGCGGCCAGCACCTTCTGCGCAAGATCGAGCGCCGTTCTGCCGGCCGCCAATGTGAGTCTGGCCTCCTCAAGGCGGTGAATGCTGTTGGTCACGTCAAGCGTTACCCGCTCTTTGAGTAGCTGTGCCGCGTACATATCGCGATGGCGTGACACCAGCGCACTTCCTAGCTCTGCTTCCGCCGCCCGATTCTTGATTGGCAGGTTCAAAGTAAGCGTCGCGCCATAACCTGGAAAACCGAAACCAAAGAGTTGGTCGAACGACGAGGCGAGACCTCCTTTGGAAATCAACTGGCCCGTAGCCAGGCTGAACTCGTTGCCGCCCAAACCGCTGCTTTGATAAAAACCGATCAGAGACAGGTCAGGCCTAAGACGATTGCGTGCGAGATGAATGCTGGTGTCGTCGTTATCCAGCGAGTAGCGTGCCGCCAGAAGTTCCGGACGTTGCTTCAGGGCCTCGCCCAGCGCGCTAGCCGCCTCAATGCTCTTCGGTTCTCCCTCAACGTCCGGCTTTTCCGTCAGTTCCAGATCGAGGGCGTGGAAATATGGGTCCAGGTCGGCGCCGATTGTCATGCGCAGCTCATCCTCCGCTCGCTTCAAAGCATATTCGCCCTTAATCATCTGTACCCGCCGAGATGCGACTTCGGACTCCGAACGGTAGATGTCCAGAGGCGGCAAGGCCCCAAGCTCCAGGGCACGTTTGTTGCTCTGATAAGTGATGTCGGCGGCCTCGAGCGATTTTCGTTCCACTTCCAAATCGCCTTGTGCTTGCACCACGGTCCAATACTGCGTCACTACTTGCAGGATCGCGTCGCTTACCTGGGCCTCGAAACTGGCCCGAGACTGCTGCTGCATGCGGCGTGCGATGACCAGTGGTGCGCGGTTCGCAAATCGCCAGCCGTTGCGAAGCAGTGGCTGCGTAAACCGAAGTGTCAACGTTGAGCTGAAATATGGATTGAAGAAGTAGAAAGAGTTGTTCGTAGAAGTCTTCACGCTGGCCAGGCCGATCATTATATTGGTGCCCGTCTGGAAGGTCTGGTTGTAGTTGACCTCTACCCTCTGATTCAAGACGTTGAGCGTGTTGTTGCGGGATGTTCCTATCCCTTGGAGCTCAGTAAAGCCTGGAGAAGAAACGCGGTTTACGTCGAACGCGGTTTCCAGTTTAGGGTCAAAGGGCTGATAGGTGCCCAGCAGCACGAACTTGCTGGTCTCCACCTGGGCCTCCTGCACGCGCACGGCGCTATTATTCTCGAGTGTCAGCAGGACCGCGTCACGCAAACCGAGACGCAACTTGCCGTCAGCGACGTAGTCGCGGAGACGTTGTGAGCTGGGAAGCTTGTCGGATGCAACTTGCTGAGTCAGCAGTCCCCGGTAGTCCGCACGGTTCTGGGCCGTTGCTGGAAGAATCGAAAGCACCAAAAACAGACAGGTCGCAACACGACAGAGTTTCATTCCCCTTCTCCTGGATAATTTTGCCGGCGACACGATGCTCTGCAGTTAACGCGGCATCGGCTGCCACAACGCGTCACTCGTAGCGAATCGCCTCGACCGGGTCCAGTCGTGCCGCCTTGACTGCCGGATAGATACCGAACACCAGTCCCACTGTGATCGATACAAGAAACGCCAGGAGGATCGAAGTCACAGTCACAATCGTTGACCATCCTGCCAACCAGGCGATCAGGCGAGACATTACGAAGCCGAACACGATTCCGAAGCTTCCGCCCACGAATGAAATCATGACCGCTTCTATTACGAATTGCCGGACCACGTCGGACTGGCGCGCACCCACCGCCCGGCGCAGCCCGATCTCCCGCGTCCGTTCGAGGATACTGGCCAACATGATGTTCATGATCCCGATGCCACCCACCAGCAGCGAAATAGAGGCGATCGCAACCATGACGGCATTGAATAGCCGCTCTGTGCGCCTCTGCTCGGCAAGCAATTCGGCTGGCACAATGACGCTGTAGTCGGCTGCTCCGTGGTGGGAAGATCCAAGGACGGCCCGAACTACCTGCGCCGCGGCCGACAGGTCGGTCTGCTCGTGCAAGTTCAAATAAATTCCGTCGATGTCGTCTCTCACGTCGCTATACGTGTTCTCCAGGCGAAGAACCACTGCGTTCAAGGGAGCATAAATGACATTGTTGAGGTCTTGTGAAGGCAAGCCGGAGATTTCAGTCGGCGTGCTGAGTTGAGGGCCCGCGATTCCGACAACCCGAAACCATTGCTCGTCAACTCTTACGTATCGATCAATCGGGTCCGACGCTCCAAACAGGTTTGACTTTGCTCCCGCACCCAGGACGCACACCGCGTCGGCGCGACTTTCTTCGCCCGCGTCAAAGAACCGCCCTTCCAGGAGGCGTAGGCCAGCAATGTCCTTGTAAGCGGGCCGCACACCGTAGACCGAAGGTACATCCTGCTGTCCCTTCGGAATCGTCTTGGTTGGCGTAAACCGTTTGCGAGGCGTGGAGGCGACAATACCGTCAACGTCATCGCCGATCACGCGGTAGTCCTGCAGAGTCAAACCCGGCGAAACGCTACGGATCTTCTGATGGGCCTGCCACTCAGTGGTCTCCTTTGCTTCTACAATCAGGTTGCGTACGCCCATCTGTTCGATGAGCGCCATCACCTTCTGCCGCGCCCCCGCGCCGATGGAGAGCATGGAGACCACTGCGGCGACTCCGAAGATCATCCCTAGCATCGTCAGCAAGGAACGGAGGCGATGCAGAAGGAGATTCTGCAGGCCCAGATGGAGGTCGGGGATCCATTGCTGTACTCCGTAGACTCTGCGTCTTCTGTCAGCCGATGTCACCACAGCCATTTAGCGTACTCCACCGATGCCCGGCGTCGAGTCCGAACCAGATCTCCTCGGAGCAGTTGGGTCCAGCAACGCGACCTTATCGTCGACCTTCAACCCTTCAATGGCAGCGCGGCTCTCGTTTTCGCAGAGGATTTTGACTTCGCGTTGTTCGAAACCTTTGCCGCTCTTGAGATAGACGATGCGCTTACCATCTTTCATGAACAACGCCTGGCGGGAGACATAGAGCACGTTTTTCTTCTTGTCGCCGGGGACTACGATTCGGGCTGTAAGACCGGGACGCAGGCGCAGGTCTTCGTTCAAAAGTTGGATGGTAATATCAAATTTCCCGCCCACGTTCCCCTCCCAGAATTGTCTCGTGGACATGCCGCCTACGGTTCTGACCGCGCCGGGGAAAATCTGGCCCAGGAGCGCATCAAACTCGACCTCGGCCGATTGGCCAACTTTGACGTTGTCACCCTCACGTTCGCCGATCCTGGAGGTCACTTCCATCTGACTGGGATCGATTACCTGCGCAATGGCGCTTCCCGGCCGCACCTGGTCCCCGGCCCGATAGTCAGACATAGACATCCCCTGCCCCATCTCATCCATGCCGGCGTTTTTTTCAATGGACACCAGACCGTCCATGGGTGCGGCGACGAGCATCTTCTCGATGTTCTTCTGCGCCTGATCCATAGCCAGCTTCGCCTTGTTCTGCTTCTCCTGGGCCAGCCGGACCGTGGCCCGCCCGGAGGCGACGTGTGATTCGAGGTCTTGCTGGAGCTTCGCCACTGAATCCTTTGCATGTTGCAGGGCGAGCTCATTCTTTTTGGCGTCAATCACGCTGACAAGTTCGTTCCTCTGCACCTCCAACTCAGCACGCCTGAGGGCAAAGCGGGCCTTGAGCAGCTCTACCTTGTCTTGTGCGGCCAAGACGTCGGCATCCGCCATGGCCTTTCCAATTTCCTGTTCGGCTTGCTGCAACTCTGACCGGCTCTGTTCGAGTTTGTAACGCTGTTCGGCCGGATCAAACTCGAAGACGATATCGCCTTTCTTGACCGGTGTTCCGGTGTGCAGCAAGCGAGTGATCTGCAGGGCCCCTCCTCCAACGGGAGGCGCAGTCAGGACCACTGCGTGGCTGGCTTGCAGCTCACCCGTTGTATAGACCTTGAGATCCAGGTCCCCGCGCTGCACCGGCGCCAGGGGGACTTCGTCATCTCCAGCCTTAACGGTCCGGTTTGTGGTCGCGAGCACGACGGCCACGACTGCGAAGACAATCACGACCGCTGCCCACACAACAACGCCCTGCTGCTTCATTTGTGCCGCATCACTCCTTGGCTATCGGGTCCGCCAGCGCCACCTGGTCATCCGGGTGCAGGCCCTTCACCACCAGGATCCGATCGCCGCTTCTCCGTCCAACCTCAATCACGCGCTCCTGGAATTTCGATCCGGTCCACACATAAGCCACCGTCTGGCCAGATTTCTGAAACGACGCCTGAGCCGGGATGGTCAGTGCATTCGGAACCTTGTCTACAAGTACCGTCAATTGCGCGGTCATGCCCGGCTTCAGTCGTGGGTCCGTTTGTTCTAGCGCAAGCGTGAGGTCGAAATTGCGAGGGAACGGCCATCCGCCTGAAAAATCGGGCGTGGCAATGGTACTGATCCGCTGTATTTTCCCAATGAACTCGCGGTCGGCGATGGCATCCATATACACCGTAACCATTTGATGTTCCGCCAGGCGGCCCCGTTCGGCTTCTTCGACTCGCGCAGAAATCCGCAGCGCGGAAACGTCGGGCAATTCCGCGATCGGCGCGCCCGGCCATGCTCGATCCCCGGCCTTGAACGGCGCAAATACGGGTGGGCGCCAGATCGACACGAGACTGATCACTCCTGCCAATGGCGCCTCTAGCGTCATCTTGGTCAGTGCACGTTCAGCACGTTGCACGTCATACGCTGCTTTCCGGCTGCCCTGAATCTTGTTCTGTACCGTTGCCTGCCTGGCCGCACCGTCCGATTTCAGCTTCACTTCCAGTTCGTGCAGCTTCTGCTCGGCGTCCTCTAACTTCAACTTCGCCTCGGCGCCCTCGATCCTCGAGACTACTTCCTGCTTGCTGGCGTCCAGCTTCGCTGCCTCGACGTCGTACCGGGCTTTCATCACCGCTGTGAGGTCTTCTTCCTCAGTCAGACGTGCCTGTGCGCGCGCCTGGTCGATCTCCGCCTGCGCCGATTTCAATGTCGAACGGTACTGAGCAAGGTCTTGCTCGGTCTTTGTCTTGTCAAATTCCACGACGACATCGCCCTGCTTTACGGGAGTGCCATCGGCCGCCATCTTTAGAATCTGAAAGTCGCCCGCCTCCGCCGGGACCACAATCGTCAACGACTTCAAGGCCTTGACTTCACCACGAAACTGCAGAGAGTCGATGAAGTCTCCGCGCTTCACAACGAAGGTTGGAACCGAAGGAGACCGCCTGGTATAGCGGACAGCACCAAACAGAACACCGCTTGCCACCAGGACGACCACGATGATCCGTGCCTTCCGCTCCGTCCACAGCTGAGGAATGCGACTCATCATCGAGGCAACCCCGCGGCACGGTTCTGTTCTGCAAGGTCCACGTCCACCGCCGCGGAAAGATCGGGCATCAGCTTGGGGTCTTGGCCCGTGATCGAGAACACAACCGTGAAGGTACGGAGCCGGGCGGAAAATTCTCCGCTCCTACCCATCGGCGCCATCTCTTCAAGCCTGCCCGGAAACACCAGTTCCGGGTACGCATCCAGGTGTATGCGGGCGGACTGCCCCGTTCGTAGCTTCAGGAAGTCCTCCTGATTCGCGAGAACCCGCACTTGCATCAGGGAAGGATCGACCACCCGCATGAATGGAGTGCCAGGCCGGAGTTGGTCTCCCTCCTGGACCTCTCCTATCTTTCCCTGCTTCCAAATCGTGTTCAGGACGACGACACCATCAAGAGGGGCGCGGATCTGCAACAGTTCGGCATCGGCCCGTGCGTGCAACATGATTTGTTGGGTACGATCCCGTTGGATCTCCAAAATGCGGATGGCGGCTTGCCCTGCCTTACGTTTCAGGGCAAAGGTTTCGCGGAGTTGCCCCAACTTGGCCTGGGCTTCTTCAAGGTCCTGCTGGGCCTTTTCAGCATCGATGCGAGATATGATCTCGACCTTCTGCATCTCGAGCTGCGCTTTAGTCAGACCGTCTTCCGCCTCCTTAATCTCGGTTTCATCTTTGGCCCGCGTCACGTTCTCTTTTGCCTGTTCTCCCACGACCTGACTCACCAGCTTGTCGTATTCCGCCTGTTTGTCGATGGAGTCGCGTATCTGCGCCTGGCGGTCGAATTCAGCGAGCAGGTCCCCGCGCTTAACGTTCGTCCCCGACGTGGTCAGCCTGGTAACCGTGAGCGTGGCCACAAACTGGCCGGCCAAAACTGGAGCCAGGATGGCGCGCATCCGAACCGCCTCGGTTGTGCCCTTGAGGCGCAGGCTCCCGCTTGCGCTGAGATTGGCTGTTGAAGGGGAGGGCGTCTTCTTGGCGGACGAGGTTTTCTCGGGAAACACAGCAAGCAGAAAAACGCCGATACCCAACGCTAGAACCACTGCCGCAATCAGGACTCGGCGAACAAATCGCTTCGACCCCTTCGGAGCGGGACTTCCCGTCGGTGTGCCTTCCTGGCTTGGGGGAAGGGCACACTCGGAGTTTATTTCAGCAGTAGATGCATGCATGCCAAATACTCGAAGGAACCCCGCATGTACTAAGCGCCAGACTGCTCAGTCCGACCTATTATCCCCCAAGATGGTACTCTCGCCGCAGCTATCGTCGTGAGTCGATTCACGTTGATACTTTAGATCGCCGATGTCTTTCTTACTTGCATTTTGTCTTCCGCAAGCTGCGGGGGGCGTACCTAGGCGACCCGACGCGGGTTCCTCCACCGTCATCCTTACGAATGTCGAATACTTCCCAAAAATTGAAAAGACCACCTGCTTTGTTCGGGCGTCCTGCTTGAATACTCAGTTGCCCAGACTATGAGGAACTGGAAAGCTGAGACTCATCACTTTTTTTCACTATGGTCTCCGACCGGCGTTCCGAGCCTCGAGCCCCCCTGAGTCTGGATGCGCTCTGCTTCAGAAAGCTCCTGGTTCGCATTCGCTTGTTTGCCTAGGTGCGCATAAGCGTCAGCCATGAACCGGTGCGGATCTATCGCATCGGGACGCAGTGTGGCTGCCTTTTGCAGATAGGGCAGCGCCTCTGCGGGCTTCTCTTGCTGGACAAACATCCTGCCCAGCAACAGATTGGCCGGGAAGTTCTCGGGATCCCGACCCACTGCATTCTGAAACTCGGCCAAAGCTTGATCATTGCGGGACGTCTTTTCGTATACCAGCGCCAAATAGAAATGCATCATGGAGGAGCTGTTCATCTGCGAAACCGCAGTTTCAAACTGCGGCGCAGCTTCGTTCCACTGCCCGGTTTTCACAAGCGCGCATCCCAATTCATAGTGTGCGAAGGAATTGTCAGGGGCCGTCTGGACGACTTGCTGAAGCGGTGCGATGGCCTTCTGGTATTCCTTCAGAGACATGTAAGCGCGGCCCAGCTGCAAATAGGCGGTGGGTGCGTGCGGTTCCTGCTTCAGAACCTCCTCGAGGATGGGCACCGCTTCCTGATACCTTCCGTTTTCTGTCTGAATCAAGGCCTCATACAGCAGATTGGCAATGGCAATCTTTCGCTTGGGGTCAGCCGCCCCTTCACTTTTGGAGTCGTTGGGATCCGCGGAATTCGATCCCATGTAGCCCAGCGCGTGCAGGCTCTCCATCTGTTCCGCGGTCAACTGTGTTTTTTCCGTGCTCTGAGCGAGGGTCTTGCGATGAAACTCCGCCATCTGCGCGGCCGCCGTATCTGCGACCGCTTTTGAGTCTGGAGCCAAATTGTGCGTTGCCCCTGGGTCGGTTCTCTGATCGTATAGCTCGCGTTCGGGCGCATCGACGTATAAATAGTTCCCGGTCCGCCAGGCTTTCAGCGCGCTCCAGCCGAAGGATAGATGACCGTATCCACTTTCCGAATAAACGGCACGCTGCGAACTCAAATCGCCTTGTTGCCCAGACCGGACAACCTTGTCCGGCGTCATGAAATGCAAGAGCGATTGGCCCTGCATGGCATCCGGAACTGGAAGATGCAACGCCCGCAGAATCGACGGTGCGACGTCTACCAATCCGACCCGCGTCTCCACTCTCGTCGCGGTGTGCTGACGAGGAAGCTTGAACAGCAGCGGAACGTGGATCGTCTCGTCGTAAAGAAAAATGCCGTGATGCTTTTCTCCGTGCTCGCCGAACGCCTCGCCATGATCTGCCATCACGGCGATCAGGGAAGGTTCAAAGAGACCTCGCCTCCGCAAATCGGTGATCAGCTTTCCGACGATGGAGTCGGTGTAGGCAATTTCCCCATCGTAGGGCTCCGTCTGATATTGCGTTCGATAGGGCTCCGGAGGACTGTAGGGATCATGCGGATCGTAAAGATGAATCCACAGAAAGAAAGGCCCGCCTGAGTGTTTGCTCAGCCAAGCGATGGCGCGACTCAACACCTCTTCCCCGCGGCGCTCCAGGCTCTGGTAGTTGTCTTGCCCGGGGCGTCGCTGATGAAATCCGGCGTTGTAGACGTCAAAACCGCGTTCGAAGCCTGGAGCCAATTTCGTTGGGTCAAGGACCAGGGCGCCCACGAAGGCAGCGGTCTCGTACCCATTTCTGTGAAGGATTTCGGGTAGAAACGGGAGCCTTTTTGCCAGCGGATCCCCCATATAGTTCACGTGATTAAACTGCGGGTAGGCCCCGGTGAGGATGCCGGCGTGAGAGGGCGTCGTCAGGGGAACCTGGGCATAGGCGCGAGAAAAGACGGTTGCCTGATGGGCCAAGCCATCCAAATTAGGCGTAAGGCCGCGGTCTGACCCCAGGAACCCCATGCGGTCGGCTCGAGTCGTATCCAGCGTGATCAGAACCACATTGGGGTGGGACGGGGCGGTGGACTTGAGTGGTGCGCGACTCGTGGTTTGCGCCCAGCAGGACAGAGACACAATCCATGGCAATGCTTTTCTCGCGACACCCATAAATAACGGCAAGTTTACATCCAGGAACGACGGATGCCGCGGTTTTTCGACTTGACTATTGTTTCGCTTCTGGCATATTCTTCGCGCAATTTTGGGCATGAAACCGGTTTCCTGGCGACTGTGAACGGGTCCAGCGTGCCAACGGGGAGCTCCATGAAAACTAAGCCTTTCGTCATTGCTTTTAGCATTGTCCTAGGCGTGGTATGCGTTGCCGCGTCTGCGTTCGCGCAATCCACCTTCGGAACAATTCTGGGCGCCGTGACGGACGCCTCGGGCGCCGTGATGCCCAACATCGTCATTAAGATCACAAACCAGGGCGAAAACATTTCGCGCGAAGTAAAAAGTGATGCCCAGGGAAACTACCAGGCGGAGAACCTGAAGGAAGGCCTCTACACGGTTGCGGTTCATGCTGAGGGCTTTCGCGAGGTGACGGTGATGGACATCCGCCTGACGGCCCGCCAAATGATTCGCAGGGATCTGACGCTGGCAGTCGGCTCCACCACTGAGAATGTCACAGTCGAAGCGCACGCCGAACTCATCAATACTGAGTCCCAGACGATCTCCTCCAGCTTTACGAACACAGAAGTGCTTGCCCTGCCCGCCAATTACCGCGGCGCCGGCAGCACCAGCCCATATTCGTTGCTGATGTATCTGCCGGGCGTCCAGGCTGACAATGGCAAGAACCTCTCCGTTCAGGGATCGCAGACCAACGAGGTGGAATACACGGTCGATGGCATCTCGACTGCGAGCGTTCGTTACAGCGGAGCCCAAACCGAAATGTTCCCTTCAGCCGAGAACATTTCTGAGATGAAGGTGCAGGGAGTCGGTGACAGCGCGGAGTATGGCCAGGTGGGAGACGTTACCACTACCACCAAGGGAGGCACGAACGTATTTCATGGGTCCGGATTTGAGTATTTTCAGAATGCGGCCCTGGATGCTGCCGCGTACGGCTCATTAGCCGGCAAGCCGGCCAAGAGCGCCAACACATTCGGGGCGTCGTTCAGCGGACCCATCTTCAAGAATCACACCTTCTTCTTTGTCGATTACGAAGGAATGCGATATCGGACCCAGGAGACGATCCACCAGACTGTCCCCACGCAAGCCATGCGGAACGGAGACTATTCCGCACTTTGCGGAAGCTATGACGCCAATCAGTCTTGTAATGACCCGAATGGATTCAAGCTCCAGAACCCTTTTACTACGTGGGATTCTGCCACAGGCTACCAGGGTTACCCAAACAACATAATTCCGTCGGACGCCTTCAATCCGGTAGCTCCGCTCATCCTGCAGTACTACCCATTGCCGAATCAGGGCGATCTAAACGTTTTCGGCACCGATAACTATGTCGTGAACACGCCCAATCCGATCCTTTCCGATCAGTTCGACATTCGCATCGATCACACCATCAATTCGAAGCAGAGCGTATTTGGCCGCTGGACGCGTAAGAACAGCGACATTCGCTGCGGCACAAGCACTTGTGGCGTGAAGCGATTGCTCCTTCCGGCAGAAGTGGATTTCGATCACGAGAACCAGGTTGTGATTGCCCACAGTTTCGCCATCACCCCGAATCTTGTGAACGAGTTGCGTGGAGGAATCAGCCGAGGGAATTCAGGCGGTCACTTTGACATAGACGGCCCGGCCTTTATGCAAAAGCTGAATCTTAATGGTCTGGGCCCCTTCCCGCCGGGCGGATTCCCCGAATTTGCCTTTGAGACGTCGGGACTCACAAGAATCTATCACTCGCTCCCCAACCCGCTGCTCTCCAGTAATTTCCAGATCAATGAGAACCTCACCTGGACCAAGGGAAAACACACGATGAAGTTCGGCTTTGACTGGCGGAGACTTCGCCTGACCAATGTATGGTCTGCGACCCACGCGGACGACTATGGAGACTTCTTCTTCGATGGCCAGTACACGGGAAATGATTTTGCCGATTTCCTGATAGGCATTCCGTACTACACCTACGTGGTTCACACCCCACAACTGATCGATGGCAAAACGAATGACTACTACGCTTACGCCGAGGATACGTTCAAGGTCACACCAAAACTGACTCTGGACTTCGGCGTTCGGTTTTCCCGACTTCCACCTTTCATCGATCCCGTGAACCACACCAACTTCGATCCTAGCGTTCCAGGCACGGGGCGGGTGATCATATCGTCAGATCCCAAGTCTTTGGCGGCGACCAATCCGCTCTTTGCTCAGAACATCAACGCGTGCGGGCCCATTAATCCCAATCCTGACCCCACGCATCCATGCACACCATTTTTGACCGCCAAAGAAGCGCATTGGCCCGAAGGTTTGCGTAAGACGTACAACGATTTTGCTCCTCGCGTTGGTTTTGCGTACCGTCCATTCGCGGGGAACAGTACTGTGGTCCGCGGCGGCATCGGGCTATACAGCGTGACGACTCTGGGAAGCGTCTTCTATTCCGTGGCAGGCGTACACGACGGCTTCCAGGGCAATTTTTCCAACGGATATCCGGGTGATTCTAACTTTTTTCAATTACCTAACGTTCAGAACGGCGACCCGTTGGGAATCGCCTTGGGGACGCAAGCGTTCAGAACTGCAAATCAGTTCGACAAGAAAGATCCCTATACCATCCAGTGGAACATGTCAGTCGAGCGCGCTCTCCACGGGAACACTGCCCTGCGGCTGTCGTATATAGGCAGTCGAGGAGTGCAGCTCACCTGGGGTCCCGATCTTAATCAGCCACTTCCGTCTACCACTCCATACAACGACCGACTATTGACCGACAGACCGTTCCCAAACTGGTCCGCGGTTTTCACCCGCGCCGGAGGTGCAACCAGTTCCTACAACGCTATGCAGACGGAGTTGATCCACAAGTATTCTAGCGGCCTAATGTTCCAATCGACTTGGACTTGGGCGCACAACCTATCGGACACCGAGTCCTTCGGCTCTGGTAGTGGGTTCGGTGGTGAGGTTTCGGGACGTGCGTTAAACCAATATGACCTGCGAGGCGATTGGGGAAACGTTGGTGGCACCCGTCGACATCGGTGGATCACAACCGCGGTTTACGAGTTGCCCATCGGCAAAGGCAGACGCCTCTTAGGAGAAGCGAACGGCGTCCTCAACGGGATTGTGGGGGGATGGAGATTGAGCACGATATTCCTGATCCAAAGTGGGCCGTTCCTAACCCCATCCATATTCTACGATTCCTCTGGTACGAATCAGTTTTACGTTCGCCCCGACGTGTTCGGTAATCCCAACATTTCCAACCCCACTCCGGATCACTGGTGGAACCCAGGCGTGTTCGCATGTCCCGGACTTGCCGCGGGGCAGACTAATTGCAGGGATTCGAACAATAACCTGCTGCCTCCGATTGGACGATTTGGCAATGGCAGGGTAGGAACCCTGATTGGCCCAGGCACAATCAATTTGTCTATGGGACTCGGCAAGAGTTTCCGGCTGACGGAACGTTTCACGATGAAATTCGAAAGCTCCTTTACCAATCTCCCCAACCATGTGAATTTCGATGATCCGAATACTGAGGTAACGCTAGGCAAGAATTTCGGACAGACGGTTGCCGCTCGCCCCGCCGACAGTGGCGGGAATCGCGTCGGTCAATTTGCTTTGAGAATTGAATTCTGATCTCACGCGCGGTGGAGAAGACCTCTCGCGGAGACGAGACCTCAAGCAGTTTCCGCGAGATACTAGGAAATTCAGTTCTGCCCCTGTGCGGGCTCGACAAGCTTCACGTGCCGGCGGCTCTGCGTGGACACGTTTTTGCTGCTTTCCTTGTATTGGATGATCGCCCGCAATAGAAAATCGCCAGTCGTCTGAGGAAACTTAAAATCCCTGTAAAGCGTTTCTTGACCAAGCCGCGCCATTTTGAACTTTCCCGTTTGCGTCGTCACCTGCCCGCCTTGCAGAGTTTCCCGTTCCAGGGTCAGAGTACCCTCAACCTCGCAATATTCATTATTTACCAGCATGACAGGAAGTGACCGAGCGCTTCCAGATTCGACCGTTGGCTGCCAGAAGCTCAGATAGACCCCCACTTGCGCAAACGCATTACTCATGTAGTCCCGGAAATCCGAATGCAGCTCCAGCTTTTGCACGTCACGGAAGTGATCGGACGTGTAACCTGCGGGATCGCTGCTGGTGAGGTAAACGAAATGGAGAGTGCCTGCGTACCGTCGGTAGGCGCGCCGGTATTCCGTGATGCCGGCTAACAGGTAAGCGTTCAGAGCAAGCCTCTGTTGCGCAGTAGCGTCACTACCCAGCAGCGCCGGGTAGAGCTTCTTGGTGAGCTCTGTCGCCGTGCCGTCGCGGTTCAACCAAAGCCAGCCGTATTCGTTCAGGATAAGCGCGTGCCCGCTAGGCGCGCCCGGTGACATTCCGCCGGGACTCTCCAGCGTGGTCATGTTAAATGGCGGACCACCGTCGGCCATGGTCTGAAACTCATAGGGATGATCTTCCACCGGGTCATCCGGACCTTCCGGAGGGTTATAGCTGTTCTCCCAGGGGCGAGGGTTACATGCAGCGGTTTCGAAGTTGCCACCGCGACGTCAGCCTTCCAGGCATGCACTCGTTGCGTAAGATCGAGCGAGACCGATTCTTTTCCAAAATTGCGCAGAGCACTCTGCGCTACGAGGGCACTGTCGGCGACCTTTGGAGCTACCTGGACGGTTTCGATAAACGGGTTGTCGCCGAGAGCAACAGACACTCTGTCGTGAATGCCCGGAGTCCAGCGGATTTTTTCGAAGTCCGTGCCGGCGGAAACCGAGAGAGGCAGCACGCCCGGATGCGCGCCGACGCGCACGATCAATTCGTTGCGCCCCTGCCGGATCGTCTGGCTGATGTCAAGAATGGCGGCCGTGAAGCAAGGCAGGTGCTCGCCGATCTTCACGCCATTCAGCCAAACCACCGCTCCGAACTGCGCGCCTTGTTGATGCGGAGTATCGCCACCTGCCGAAGAGCAGTTACCGCAAACGTGCGGCGGTACCAGAACCAGTTGCGTTCCTGTCGCGAGACACCGGCGTTGTAGACGATGGCGCTGCGCGGGACCTTGCCATCGCGGGCGCGGTTCAGGATCAATTGCCGGCTGTCGAACTCGTCTACCTGGGCAAATGCCGGTTGGGCGGAGTGCGCGAGTCCCGGCACAGGGGCTCTATGGTTCCACGCGGTTGGAACGGCATCGGCGTCCTTCGAATCCTCAATCTCCCAGGCGCCGTCAAGTGAGATAGTTGTTCGTTCCCCCGCTCGCAGGGGCGTAGGGAAGGCTGCCGCGACAGAAGCCAACACGACAAGGTACTGGAACAAGCCGGCAATTTTCACGCGTTCACTTGCGTACTTGAGGTGGTCGGTAGTGCGGCCCGCGAAACCACAGATCGATCGGTTTCTGCACGCCATTGGCGGAGAAAGGCATTGGTATTTTCCGTCCTTCGCCGGCAGAAGCGTATCCGGCATATAGGGCCTTCAGGACGACCAACCCATCTTCTCCGGTTGCCCGTGGCTCCTCTTTCCCGCGCACGCAGTTTGCGAAGTGGGCCATCTCCTGCGGAAATCCGTAGTTCCACAACTCCTCGAACACCGGATAGCTCCAGCCTTTTGTACTCGGCGCCTTCTCCACCGCGTAGCCGTAACCGTTCTCGCTATAGGTAGGGAGTGCATTGCCCATGTGAAGATTGGCATAGGTCACGCCCTCTGAACCGTACACCTCGATCCTGTCATCCATCCCGCCGCGCCGACCCCAGCTGTCCTCGACTATGCCCACCGCGCCGCCCTCGAATTCCAGAATGCAGTACGCTTCGTCGTCTCCCCGCGTCTTGTCGCCGTGAACGTAGGTTCCCACTTGACAGTACACCGACTGAATTGCGGGACGTCCGAGGAACCAATAGCAGAACGCAATCCCGTGGCAACCCAAATCCATGAGTGCGCCGCCGCCGCAACGATTCACATCCCAGAACCATGGACTATGGGGGCCGAAATGTTTCTCACTCTGTTTCACGAGATGGATTTGCCCGAAAGCACCATCATCAGCCATCTCTTTGGCCTTTAAGTATTTCGGCGTAAAGAAGAGCTCCTCGGCATAAAGAAGCAGCACGCCTGCCTTCCGGGTGACATGAAGCATTTGCTCGCATTCCTCGATCGTCATGGCGAGTGGTTTTTCACACACCACGTGCTTGCCTGCCTGAGCGCAGTCGGCGGTCATCTGTGCATGGAGTCCGTTGGGCGCGGCGATGGTGATCATCTCGATGTCGCGCTCCTTCAGCATTTCCCGATAATCGGTAAACACCCGCGAAATGCCATACCTTTTGGCCAGAGCCGCAGCATTACCAGGAGTCGGCGAAGCGACGGCTATGACTTCTGCCTCCCCCGACGCGATCTTGAGGGACGCAGCGTGGATGTCAGCTTCGAATTGTGAGCCGATGATTCCGACTTTTACTTTCCCGTTTGTAGACATGAGTGCACTTCCTGTTTTAGCGGCCATCCTTCCTGTACCTTTGCGTCCTTTGGGGTGGATCGTCTTCGCGTCACGAAGGGTACAAGACGGCGAGGTTCCGCTATCGTCCCTGATCCCCGTTAGCTGCTGCGAGGCCTCGCGCAGCAGCGTGGATGTACGCTGCATTGCACCCACAGCAGCCGCCCAGGAACTGAATGCCCTCCGACTTCGCTTTTGCCGCAAAGTGTTCGAACGAGCTTCGCGGGAGTTGGATGGACTCCATTTCGTCCGGGAATTGCGGCAGCTTAGTGAAGCAGGGAGTTGCGTCGGTGGTCCGGAAGGCCGCCGGCTGCGCGGCGATCGGCACGCTGACCGCCTTGCGCATCTCCCTAGTGATCGCCAACATGCGATCCGGCTCCTGCTCACAGTTGATCCCCACGGCGGCAGCGCCTGCATCCACCATGGCTCGCGCGCAGTCGGCCGGAGAGTGCCCGTCTGAACACTCGCTTAGCTTTGGACGGAAGGTCATCGTGGCGACAATCGCAAGGCCGCTCGCTCGGGCGCACTCGATCGCAATCAGCATCTCTTCCAGATGAAAGAAGGTTTCCAGAATGAAAAAGTCCACTTCGGCGTCCGCCAGCAGACGAACCTGCTCCGTGATCAGGTCGCGCACGTGACCCGCTGCGGAAGGACCTTCTCGTTCAAAAAGCTGTGTCCGCGAAACCGAGCCTGCCACCAGGGCTCTGGTTCCCGCGACTTCGCGCGCAATGCGGACGGCGGCGGAATTGATAGCCTCGGTTTGCCCTCCGTAACCGGCTCGATTCAACTTTTCCCGCGTTCCGAAGAAAGTGAGTGCCTGCAAGACTTGTGCGCCGGCATTGAGAAACTCCCGATGCAACTCGCGCAAGGCATCCGGATGCTCGATGGCCACTTCGGGTGTGAATTGTCCACTTCCTTTTCCGGTGCCGACTTTTTCGCGTCCCGAGCCACTGTCCACCCATCCGCGACGCTCGAGTTCGAGGAGGTATCCACCGTCTCCCAGTACAATGCCTTGCTTTGCAATTTGCTCCAGTATGTTTTCAGTTTGTCTCATATGCGTAGTTGGCCTTGTTGTGTTGTTTGCGCGAAGACGACGGCCGCGGCCCCCACCAGTCCGGCATCAGTCCCCAACTTCGCGGAGACGATCGGCAGGCCACGGCTGTCATCGGCGAAGATGTGTTCGCGGCAGCTCCGTTGGAATGCTTCCCAATACAAGCCGCCCGCCAACCCCAAACCACCCCCGACGACGACCATCTCCGGGTCGAGCACATTCACTAGAAATGCCACGCTGACTCCCAGCGCCTCGCCCGCCGAAGTCAATATTGCTGTGGCGTCCTTGTCGCCGTTCGACGCGGCGCGGAATACCTCTTCGCAAGTTTCCGCAAGCTCACGGTTCTCCGCTTTGGCGAATGCGAAACGCTTCGCGACGGCAGGACCTGAGGCAAACTCTTCCAGCACCGGACGCAGCTTCGCCCCACAGTGGGTACACACTGTACTTAACGGACTGCTCGACAGCGTGATCGCGTTGCCCTTTGCACCCTTCAACGGCTGGCCATCCAGCACCAGACAGGAACTAATCCCGGTGCCCACCGTGACGTACGCAAACAGGCGATGTCCCAGCCCTGCACCGAAAGTGGCCTCGCCTACAGCGGCCGCGCGAACGTCCGATTCGACCTGCGCGGGAGCGATTCCGGACAACCTCTCTTGAACCGGCACGCCACGCCAGTGAATCGTGCAACTGCTGGTCACATGGCCGCCACAGTCCACCAGTTCTGCAACGCCGGCCCCGATGCCGGCCACTTCAATTTGTTCCGGTCCCGCCCAGTCATGCAGTTGCTTGGCAAGATCCAGAGTGTCTTTTAAAACCGCCTCACCACCTCGTGTGGGTTTCGTAGGAATAATCGTCCGGCGGACAACTTCGCCCGAGGGCCACAACACCACGCCGGCCGCGATCTTCGTACCGCCGATGTCCAAGCCGATCGCTCCGAGTTGTCGTTTATTGCTCATCAGCGGACCGCGTATGATCGTGAAGATGATGACGACCCTGACGCTCCTGAAGCTGAAGATCAAGCGGGCGAAAGCGTGATTGGACGGCGATGGCTCGCTTTTCCCTGGCGGCCTTGGTGCTGGCCTCTATGACTTCCAGCAGGTGAATGTCATGCTCGAGGCTATGAAGCGGCTGGCGTTCTTCTCGCAGGGCATTCACCATCTCTGCCAAGCCGTCGGCCCACCGCCACGTCGGATCAAGCGGCTCAAACTCTTCCCAGCATCCCGCGCTATTTCGCCATATCTCGAAGCCTCGTGGGTCCCAGTCATCCCCAAGCAGGTTCGCGGTTCCTTCGGTTCCATAGAACTCGAGAGCGGGACGCCGGTAGCGCTGAATGCAATGACTGGAGACCAGCGATGACAACGCAGCATTTTGATGTTTTAAGAGAATGTGCGACACGTCTGCGCCTGACGTTCCCACTGTCTCACCACCGATCTCGCGCTCGGCCATCGCTAGGGTTTCGGCGGCCTGCACTTCAACCACGGGGCCGAGGACCGCGGTCAGACTCTTGAGGTTGTAAATCCCAACTTCGGCCAGGGGCCCTACGCTCCCATCGTGATACCACCGTGCCCAGGTGGAGCCCGCATTGCCATAGAGGCCACGAGCGGAATGCACTCTGCCGATTGCTCCTGCTTGCATCCGCCCCCAAAGTGCCCGAAAGGTCGGTGCGAGCTGCACGAAGGGTGCGCACATCAAATGCAAGCCACGTTCTTGTGCAAGCTGCGCAAGTTGCTGCGCTTCGCAGCGGGTTGCCGCTGCAGGCTTCTCTACCACGACGTGTTTTCCGCGCTCCAGCGCCATTCGTACGAGCGCCGAATGGCTTTCAGGAGGAGTAATGATGAGCACGACATCCACATCTGGCTGCAATACACCGGCTGGATCCGGAACCAGTTTGACGCCCGGACGCCGAGTTTGAAGGTCTAGCCAGGTTTCTTGGCGTCGGGCGCACACCGGCCCCATCCGTGCCAGACCGCGGGGGAGTAGGCGATCCAGCACCTGAAAATAGGCCCAGATCACATTGCCCGCGCCGATGATACCTACCGTTACCGGACGCACTGCGCTTGCTCCTCCGGCGATGTGACCACGGTTGCCGGCTCATAGGACAACATCGCGCCTCCCGCTACTGCCAGCGCGATGCCGACCCACTGAAGTGTTGTCGGCCGTTCCTTGAGAAATGCTGTAGCCAGGACTACCGTACACAGTGGATACAAGGCCGTAAGTGGAATTGCAACGCTGGCCTTCGCTCCTTTTTCGAGGCATGCAAACACTGCCCAGTTTCCCAGCCCATTGACCGTTCCGGCAATCAGCCCGACGAATATCATGCCAGCGCTGAGGCCGCCCAGCGTGGTCACCTTCAACAAGAAGGGAAGCAAAACAAGAAAGCCGGCTGTGACCCAAATGACCATGGACCGAGCCGAGACCCGATTGGTGCCCAGCTTCATGAACAAACCATTGACTCCCCACAGCACAATGGCGAAGCTGGCGTATGCCATCCAGTGCATCACGAGTTCCTCAAATCGAAAGGACTACGATGGACGCCAGGGCCAGAAGCATGCCCCCCAGCTGCACTTTGTTCAACCGCTCTCGCAGAACAACAAATGCCAGCACAACGGTAAGCACGGGAAACAGTCCGGTAACTGGAGTGACCACTGAGGCGTTCTGTTCTCGCAGGGCCGCATAGTATCCGAGAGTGCCCAGGCCGGTAGCAACGCCGCTCAAAATGCCGTAAGCGACGCCACCCCGGTTGCGATCCAGCTTCCAACGCATTTGCAACAGCATCCCAACGGCCACCGGCAGCATACCCAAGGTGAACAGGATCTGCATCTGTAACGGACTGGCGGCCCCCGATCCGATTTTGGATAAGAACCCCCACAAGCCCCACCAGAAAATGCACAGCAGTGCGTACCAAAGCCAGACCGGAAAGCTCGAGCGGTCAGTCTGCATTCGGAGATGCCTCGGCTTTTTTCCGCAGCAAACCGTGCTCGTCTTCAACGATGTAAGAGCAAATCCGAAAGGTGTCGCAGTCCACGCCAGACAGCCTCGACAAACGTTCTGCCGCCAACTGAACTGGTAGAACATCGATCACAAACTGCCAGTGTGGCGGAGAAGGTGGCAGCTGGCACACCAGATCCCCTGCATTTCGCGGAAGGCTCTCACCGACCAGCATCACCGACGCGCCTAATTCGCGCAGGTCATGGGCCACGGATAAATCCTGATCCCGCATCTGCGCCTGATCGATCCACAGGCAAAACCGCATACCAGGCCTGACGATCTCCTGGGGACCGTGGCGAAAGGCGCTCGTGCTCATTGCGGTAGCGGGCATTTTCACCCCTTCTTCCCACAACAACTGCGCCTCATGGCAAGTTCCCAGACTGCCGCCCCGCGCGAGGAAACAGTACCTTGCCCCGTCTGCAAGCCAGTTGGATACCTCCAACTGCTCCTGCCAGAAGTCCAGCCTCTTTCCCGCCTCACCTACTGCCTGAAGCAAAGAGGTCGCAACCGACACGAAGCCCGTGGTCGCTGCACTAGCCAACGCACTTGCCGCAATCAAAAGCGTGGAATAAGCATTCACCGATATGGCGTGGTCGAGCATGGCCGGGACCACGATGGCCACCGCAGATTCTCGTGCAAGAGGACTGTCTGCGGAATTCGTAATGCCGATGATGGTCGCGCCGCCCGCTTCTGCCTTGGCAAGCAACTGAACAATCTCAATGCTGCGGCCGGTTCTGGAAATTACGACAATGACGGACCCGCGGGGAATAGCCGTGAAATGCAGCAACTCGCCGGCTTCCTGCATGTACACCGGCCGTCCACCCAGATCCAAGAGCGCGCCCGCGCTGAGAGCAGCATTCCAGCTGGCCCCGATGCCGGTGACAATGACATCGCGAGCTGACCGAATCAAGGAACTGGCCTGCTGGAGTACGCTCTGCCCCGACCCCATGAGATAGTCGATCGTCCGCTGCATTTCGGCTGGTTGCCGGATTATGTCCTGCAGGAAGCGAGTGGGTGCAGTCACGCTTGCCCTTCTTCTAAAATGCCGTATCGGCGGGATCGCGCGCGGCTGAACGCAGCGAAAAATGGGGAGCAGCCGGGAGGGACAGGTAAGAAACGAGTCGCAAACATCGGCAGAAGTCTATATGAAACCGGTTCCAGAAGCCGGACTACAGTATCCGAGGAGTTCGCCCTTGTCAAGCCGCGTGACCTTTCGAGCAAGCTCGTGATAGGTTTTCCAATTCAGGCGGGTTGCAAGCGCAACAAGATGTCTGGTAGAACGCTGGCCTGGTCCTGGTACGAGAACCACAAATATGGCCCACACCATGCGTGAAGTCGCCAGGCGAGCCGGCGTATCGCTGGCGACAGTTTCGCGCGTGCTCAACAATACGCAATATATCTCTGAAGAAACCCGCCAGCGCGTGCTCGATGCCGTTCGTGAATTCAACTACTTCAAGAACGTGCATGCGAGGCGCCTTGCGACTGGACGCAGCGACTTATTTGGATTGGTCATTTCCGAGATTGCCAATCCCTTCTTTCCCGAGATCATCCGGGGCTATCAGGCTATGGCGTGGAATCACGGATTTGATGTGCTGCTTTGCAACACCGAATACGACCGCGAACGGACCAAGGCCGTCATGCGAAAACTAAGGGAGAGTGATGTTCGCGGCGTCGCCATTGTTACCTCGTCGGTAGACCGAAGCATGGCTTCCGAGCTGACCGCTGCTGGCATCCCCTTGGTTCTTTGTAACTCCGATCCTGCCAGTAAGCTGGTCGGTAACATCTGCATCGACTATGAACAGGGCGTCAACAAAGCGATTCTGCACGTCGTCGAACTGGGCCATCACCGCTCTGCAGTGATTGCAGGTCCGCCCGACAACCGCACTGCGGTGACCATCAAGGATGCTTTGGTATCTGGGCTCACTGCCCGCGGATTAAAGCCGGTATGTGTTTTGGAAAGCAACTATCGGGTGGATGCTGGGGCGTCGGCAGTTCGCGAAGTTCTTTCCCGTCCGGAAATACCGACCGTAATCTTCTGCGGAAACGACCTGATTGCCATGGGCGCGATGAGTGCATTGGAAGAGTCAGGAGTGCGCGTGCCGGAGGATGTCTCCGTCATCGGGATTGACGACATTTTCTTTGCTTTCCTGGCACGGCCACCGCTAACCACCATCAGCGTTCCTCGCGAACAACTCGGAGTGAAGGCTTTCGAAGCGCTGGACAGGATGCTGAAGCTCAAGCGCCATAAAGGGTCGAACTATACGTTGGAAACAGACCTGGTCGTGCGTAAGTCCACCGCGCCCGTGCGCCGGCAAAGCCTGAAAGTCAGTTCCCAGCCTTGAACCTGGTATGCCTTCCGTCATTGCTCTCGTGTTTGCTGCGGTACTCGTGATGCAGAACGCTACCGCACAAAATCTGCCTGCTCAAGATCACGCAAGCCTCGGGATTTCACTTGCCAGAGAGGGGAAGTTGCCCGAGGCGGAACAGGAACTGCAGGAAGCTGTACGTGTCGGGCCAAGAGTTGCCTCTTTCCGCGCTCAGTTAGGATCAATACTCGGGCTGCAAGGGAAATGGAAAGAGGCGCTGGGAAGCTTTCAAAAGGCAATTGACCTCGCTCCAGAGAACCTCGATTTTCGGCGAGAGACCGCGGCTGTGCAGTGGCAACTTGGCCTGACGTCTTCGGCGGAGAAGAACCTTCAGTATGTTCTGGCACGACACCCTGGTGACTCGGGAGCGATTCTGCTGCTGGGCTTGGTGAAGGAAAAAAGTGGGGACTACACCGGTGCGGCCCAGTTGCTGGACTCACAATTTGAATTGGTGATTTCTCAACCCGATCGCATGGTCGCGCTGTTCCATTCCGTTGTCCGCAGCGGTCAGCATGACAAGGTTTCGAAAATAGTTGACGTTCTCAAGCTGCGCGTGAACGACAAGCTCTGGGTAAATGCTGTCGGCCGGTGTACACAAATCGCTGCGATGGGCGGAGACCTCGACACTGCGCAGGAACTGTTTGCTTTGATCCCCGAGGACGATTCAGTGCGGCCGGCCGCCGGCGTGCAGCTTGCGAGGCTTCTCTATCGCCGCGGCCAAGTTTCCCAAGCGAAGGAGCTTTTGTTGCAGCTGAAAGAGCACGGCGTGGTTAGCGCCGATTTACAGACTTTGCTCGGGAACTGCTTTGAATCCGAGCATCAGCCTGGCCTCGCCATGCAAGCCTACCAGCGTGCGATCGAGATGGACCCTTCGCGAGTCGATTATTACGAGGACCCCGTTTCCCTGCTATTGGACCTAGGTAAAACGAATGACGCAATCGTCCTGGTGAATCACGCGTTCGCGATTGCGCCCAATGACGCAAGGCCCTGGCTCTGGAAAGGGAACGTGGACCTCCGTACGCACTCATACAAAGATGCGATAGAGAGTTACGAGCACGCCGGCAACTTGGATGGCTCCAACGCCGACGCAATGCTGGGCGTGGCCGCCGTGTATTTTGTTTCTGGTCAGAGCGAGGCTGCGATTGCCGAGTACAAGGCCGGAATCGTCCGATTTCCGAAGGACGCACGTCTCTATGTTGCGTGTGCGGCGATGTTGTTGGCGTCTCCCGATTCCGGCAGGCTGCAAGCGGACGCGGAAAATCTGCTGCAAAAGGCGGTGGCGCTCGCCCCACAATCAGCGGAGGCTCATTATCAGCTGGGTCAATTAGCCCTGCAGCAGAGTCGGCTGAAGGATGCAGAAACAGAATTGTCGCTCTCTGTCCAATCGGATGCTGGTCGGAGCAAGGCGCACTTCGCGCTGTCGGTGGTCTACCGCAGGATGGGGCGGCTCGACGATGCGAACAGGCAATTTGCAATCTATCGGGACTTAAAGCGAGCGGAAGAAAGCGGCACGACCGCTGCGATGACACTGGCAGGGAAGCCGTGAACCCTCTTCGTATCTCCCGTATCGGAGCCGATAGTCCGGTCCAGACGATAGCCACATGGTCCCGGCGGCGCTTCCTTTACACCCTCTCCGCTGCCGGCATTGGTCAGTTCTTTCATCCCAGACTGATTCGCGCCGATGCACGTCCGAAGCCCATATTTTCGGACGTCACCGCCGAGGCCGGACTCACTTGGCGGCACTTTAACGGGTTTTCGCCCGATCGCTACCTGATCGAAACGATGGGGGGCGGAGTTGGCTTGTTCGATTTTGATGGTGATGGCTGGTTGGATATTGTTCTGTTGAACGGTGGTGAGACGCCTCACGGCAAGAGCGAAAGACCCCTTCAGAACGCCTTGTATCGCAATTTGGGCAACGGAAAGTTTGTCGACGTTGCTGCGGAAGTGGGACTGAACCGGGTCAAAAACTACGGTATGGGTGTAGCAATCGCGGATTTCGACAACGACGGCCATGAGGATATTTTCGTCACTGGATTTCCAAACTGCACCCTTTATCACAACAACGGCAATGGCACATTGACGGATGTCACTACGGATGCAGGACTTCAGAATGCGGGAAGATGGGCCACCGGCGCTGCCTGGTTTGATTACGATCGCGACGGATTTCTCGATCTTGTCATCTGCAATTATGCCGAGTTTTCATTCGAAGGTGTCGCCCCGAAGTGCGAGTATCTCAAGGTTCGAACGTACTGCGAGCAACGTGCTTACAACGGCTTGCCTCTAACCCTCTACCACAACAATCGCGACGGCACCTTTACGGACGTCAGCCGATCCTCCGGACTGGATCGATTCGTTGGCAGAGCGCTCGGGGTGGTTGCGATTGACATCGACAATGATGGCTGGACGGATCTGTTCGTGGCGCGTGACGCCTCCGCCAATCTGCTGCTCCTGAACAAGCATGATGGAACTTTTGTGGACGCCGGGTTAGAGGCAGAGGTCGCATTCGATAGTAACGGCAATGCCAAGGCTGGCATGGGAGCGGACGCGGGTGACATAAATGGCGATGGGCGCCCGGATATTGCGGTCACGAATTTTAATTTCGAGTTCCATTCCCTTTTCCTCAATCGTGGAAGTTTCCCTTTTGAAGACTGGACTCGGGCTTCACATTTAGCTGGGCTCACCAGATCCGACGTGGGTTGGGGCGCGCATTTTCTCGACTTTGATAATGACGGACTTCTCGACCTGATGATCGTGAACGGCCATGTCATTGAGGTGATTGAATCGTTGCAATCCCAGGTAAAGTACAGGGAACGGCCTTTGCTTCTGCGCAACTTGGGCAACGCTGTCTTCGAAGATGTGAGTTCCAAGGCCGGCCCGGCATTTTCACAAGATTATCTTGCGCGCGGACTGGCCATCGGAGATTGGGACAACGATGGTGCGCCGGACGCAATCTTTACTTGCATCGGTGAACGCCCCGTGCTACTGCGCAACAACGCAGGCCAGCAGAATTCCTGGGTCGGACTGCATCTGGTGGGCGTCAAGAGCAATCGTGACGCGATTGGAGCGAAATTGACGCTTCGTGTTGCTGATCGAAAACTGGTGCGCTGGGTGACTGGCGGTTCGAGCTATCTCTCTTCGCACGACAAACGCGTTCTTTTTGGATTAGGAAAACTACCCGCCAACCATCCCGTGGACCTTGAGATCCTCTGGCCAAATGGGGGGATGCAAGTCGCAACCAATTTGGAGATCAACCGCTATCACCGAATCGTTGAGCAAGTCACCAAGTAGATTGGACTGGCACTTACTGCGGCAAAGGCGTTACCGACACTTCTCTGAAGTAGACCTCAGATCCTGGATGATTCTGCAGACCAATGAAGCCTGAATCCGGCCGCGGCCCGCGATCAGGATCATGAGAGCCAGGGGGCTTCGCCGGCACGGCCTGTCCTTCCGTGAAGTCCGTGACCTTGACGGCGTTGAGGTACACGACTGTGCGCGGTCCATCAATTGTTATGTCCATGGTGTTCCATTCGCCAATCGGTTTGATCGGGTGCGCCAACGCTTTGGTAAACGTGTAGAGCACGCCCGTGCACGAATAGTCGTCGGGCCAGTCGCCAATTTCAACCTCGTAGCCTCGGTTGATCGGCATCCACGGTTCGGTAGGCTTCTCCGGAATGCGGATAAAGACCCCAGAGTCGGATTCCTTCGCGGTGAGTTTGAAGACAACTCGCAGGGTGGCATGTGCAATCTTTTCTCGCGTATACCAAAGCATGCCCATTCCGCCATCTGTCTTCATCATCCCGTCCTTCACGACAAAGGAGCCCGGGCCAACTTGCTGCCAGCCCTCGAGATCCTTTGCATTAAACAAAGCACGACTCGAATGTTGAGCAGACAAGGAACTGGCAACCATCACGAGGAACAAACAAATTGCCATTCCACCGAGCGCAGACCTGCGAGGTTTGCAGTTTGACCGAGTCATGGCTCCATCCCCGTAGTCGTGGCTTGAAATCGTTTCCATGATCACTAACACGGGCGAATGCAGGCGTCAAATTTACGTCCGCCCGCCTGAGCCGGGGTAGTCGGGTTTTTAGTGCTTGACACTGGAATTCCGGCAGTGCTAAAAACGCGACCTATGAAACCGCTATCAGAAAGCGGTTTCAGCAAGTGAGGGGGCAAGTGGGCGGGCAGGGGATGGAACGCCGAGAAATTCTCCGCTACATCGCAATTGCAGCGGTGGCGGGAACCTTTCCCGGATTCAGCAAATGGGTGTTCGCCTGCCCGCAGGATCATTCTCGGCCGACACCTTCTCAGGCGGGTTCGGATTCATACAAACCCCTGTTCTTTCCTCCCCAGCATTACCGGATGGTAGAGCACCTCGCCGGGATGATCATTCCGGAAGATGACACACCCGGAGCCAAACAAGCAGGGGTGGCTGAGTTCATTGACTTCATGGTGGCGAATCGAGTTCCGGTGAGTGGAGCCCGCGACATTCGCTCGACCGACGACGCGCTGGAAGTGGGGAATGACGCGCAAAACAGATTCATTGCAGGGCTTGATTGGATGAATGCGCGCAGCCACTCGGAATTTAGGCGGGAGTTCATGGAATGTACGCCGGAACAGCAGAACAGTCTGCTGGAGGAACTTGCCTACAAAGCGAACTACAAACCTACGACGGAAAGTGGGCGCGCATTTTTCCAGATGATGCGCGACTACACCGTTGTCGGTTATTACACGACGAAAATCGGTTTGCAGAGCATCGGCTATCCAGGACTTCGAGTAGTGTGGCCAAAGATGCCGGGTTGTTCCCACCCTGACGATCCGGAGCACGCAAACCTTCGTGAGCCGGCGAGTTCAGGCATCTCGACTCCGATCCACAAGAATTAGCGAGGACTTGCTATTGGCTGCCAAAGTGTACGACGCGATTGTGGTGGGAACTGGCGCGGGTGGCGGCACTGCCATGAAGATTCTGTGCGAGGCCGGTCTGCAGGTCTGCGCCATCAACTCGGGCCCGCGCATGGACACGGACCAAGACTATCGGGGCCACCGGCAGGTTTACGACCTGAAGTATCGCGGCTACGGCGATCCGCTGCGCCTGAAAGGTAAGGCGCATCAGGAACCGTACTCGGTAGAAGAGTCCGAATACAGCGAGGGAAGAGATCTGTTCGAACACGATGTTGCCTATTCCAATGCCCCGGGTACCGATTGGTACTGGAAGCGGTGCAAGGCGACCGGCGGCAAGGCGAATTTTTGGGGGCGCTCCTCAGCGCGATTCGGTGACATCGATTTCAAGGCCGCAGATCTCGACGGGTTTGGCGAAAACTGGCCGGTCGATTATGCGGAGATTTCGCCCTGGTTTTCCAAAGCCGAGCGCTACATGGGGGTGGCCAGCACAATTCAGAACCGGCCGAGCAATCCGGATGGTGAATACTTACCGCCAATTCCGTGGCGGTGTATTGACTACATCATTCAGAAGGGCGCCGAAAAAATCGGCGTACCCTACCTGCCCGATCGCTGCGCTCAACTGACAGTTGCACACAACGGCCATCCTGCCTGCCACTACTGTGGAAACTGCAGCCGCGGCTGCGATGTCGGATCTTTCTTCTCGCCCACGTGGTTCACAATTCCCGATGCAGAAGCCACCAAGAACCTCACACTCTTGACCAATGCTATCGTGCGCAGCGTCATTGTTGACGAGGACGGCATGGTGAAAGGGGTCGCGTACGTCGACCGGGCTACCCCCAAAGAAGTGGAAGTTTATGCCAAGGTGGTCGTGCTCGCCGCGTCCTGCGTCGAGACTGCACACATCATGCTGAATTCAAAGTCCCGCCGCTGGCCCACGGGAATCGCAAACTCCAGCGGACAACTGGGCCGCAATTTATGCGAGCATCTGTACGGGAGTCCGGGCTATGGATACCTGCCGCGGCTTCTGGGCCAGCCTGCTACGCCAGACAACATTGCGGACTCCACCGTTGCCTGGTCGCCGCGCTGGCAGAATTTGAAGAATCCGCGGGAAGAGAAGTTCATTCGGGGCTACTCGGTTTACATCGGGGGCGGTTGTGGAGAGTTCCCGGGATATTACGGACAGATCGAAGGTTTTGGTTCGGGATTCAAGCGCGACATCAAGCGTTACTATCCGACTTCGATCGGCGCCCTCATCCAGGCGCCGACTCTACCCAGCCCGACCAACTACGTTGACATTGATCCGGAAAAGAAAGACATCTTCGGCATCCCTCAACTTCGGTTTCATTTTCAATGGGGCCAGAACGAGCTTTTGATGTGGGAACACTCCAAGCAAGTGATGGTTGATCTGTTTAAGGCGATGGGTGGGGAAATGTGGGGCTTCGACGACGAGCCCAACCGTCCCGGAACCAGCTTGCACGAAACCGGAGTCTGTCGGTTTGGAAATGATCCCAAGACATCGGTTACGAACAAGTGGGCACAGACTCACGATGTTCCGAATCTCTACATTTGCGACGCAAGCATTTTCCCGAGCTGCACCGACAAAACCACCACCATGCCAATCGTCGCGTTCACGATGCGCACCTGTGATCACATGCTCGACAATTTCAAAAAAGGCGTTCACAACCGCGCGTAAACACGAAACGATTTCGGCAACATGGCGTGAGAACTGAAGTGGGGAACGGAAGACGACATTCTTGAGTAACAGGAGTCTCGCATGCGTGGCATAGTGCGAAGAATTGCAACCAGCGTTCTGGCGATCACGATTTTGGGAACTGCGCCGCATATTTTCTCGCAGAGCAACAACGCATCGATCGACGGCGAAATCACGGACCCGAACGGAGCCGTAGTTCAGGGCGCGAGCGTGGTCCTGACGTCTAAGGACACGAACCAGTCGTCTAACTTCGTGTCAGATGCTAGCGGTCTCTACTCCTTCCGGAACGTCGTGCCTGGTACTTATCAACTGAGGGTGACGGCACAAGGCTTTGGCGAATACGTGCAGGACGGAATCCTTGTCCGCGTCGGCTACCCGATTCGGCAGAACATCCAATTGAAACTTCAGACCACAATCCAAAAAGTTGAAGTCAGCGCAGATGCCTCCGCGCTCAACTTCGAAAATGCCGAGATTCGCAGCAGCATCGACCCGCAGGTCATTCAGCAAGTTCCTCTGCTCGTCGCCGGTTCCATGCGTTCCGCGGCCAGTTTTGCTTCGCTCATGCCGGGAGTAGTTCGTGGCTCAGGTGACGTTACTGGTGCGCACGTGAATGGTGGTCAGTCACAAACGGGCGTCGTCGTTCTCGACGGCATCAGTCTATTCAACTCCTCAGGCATCCAGGGTCTGACGGGCGCGGTACTCGACTTCCCTCAATCGCCGGACCTCATTAGCGAGTTTCAGGTGCTCACCTCGAACTACGACGCTCAATACGGCAGCGCCGCCGGGGTGACCATCGAAAACGTGAGGTCAGGAACGAACAATCTTCACGGTACAGCCTATGAATTCAACCGAAATTCCTCCTTCAACGCGATTCGATGGGGCGCTGACCAGCAAACGAAGGACATTGAAAACGATTTCGGGGGCAACATTGGCGGGCCGTTGAAGCTGCCTTTTTGGAAGAACAGAAATCACCGCACCTTCTTTTTTGTGAATTTTGAGGCTTTCAAAATCAGGGGCGGCCTTAACCGGCAGACTCTATCTTTACCCTCGCTTACCGAACAGCAAGGCGATTTTCGCGACTGGGTCGATCAGGACGGCAATCTCATCCCCATTTACGATCCTGCCACCACACACGCAAATCCGGCCTACAATGCGAGCCAGCCGGTTGGGCCAACCAACCTGCCTTTCCTGCGCGACCAGTTCATGGGTTGCGATGGCACCACCCCGAACGTAATTTGTGCCACCGATCCACGCTTGCAGAACTCTCTTGCCAAGCAGTGGTTCCAGCATCTTCCGGCTTTGACCAACTCGGCCCCTCTGAACAACTACCTGGCGCCTCCGACTCAGGACTTTCTAGGTACGAACGCATATGCCATCGCCGAGAAGATCGACGAATACATCGGGTCCAAAGACCACATTTCGGAGATGTTTTACTACAAGTACCTGCCACAAACAACGTTCTCAACTCTTCCGGACACGATCAGCAATACCTTCACTACGTACAAACGCACTTCGGTGTTGAGAGTGAATTGGGACCATACGATCAGTCCAACGCTGCTGAATCACGTGGGTTTTGGATATCAAAACGACAAGTACTATGGTGGCGGCATTGACGGCGCTTTTGCTGACAAGTTGCCTCAGATTCCGGGAGTGGCGAGCCATGACTATCCTCCCCAGATCCTGTTCAGCACGGACTTCGGTGGGAATGGCTTCGCGGGATTCGGTACGGGCTTGGGGGATCCAAATATCCAACCCTGGCTGGCGCCCGCTTACATCGTCAACGACATGGTGTCAATGACGAGAGGAAAGCACACCATTTCCTTTGGCGGGGATATGCGATTTTCACAGAACTCTCCGACCTTCCTCTCCAACCAAGCGGGAAAGTTTAGTTTCGCGTCGACCGAGACCGGGTTGCTAGGTGTGAACAGCGGCAGCCCAATCGCCAGTTTTCTTCTCGAGCAGGTCGATTCCGCGAACGCGACTTTCTATACATCGACAGTCATTGACTCCCGCAGCAAGAGTTACTCTCTGTTTGCCGCGGACACCTGGCGCGTGACGCCCAAACTGACGGTTACACCCGGGATTCGCTGGGAAGTGGATCCGCCGGCGCTGGATGGGAACGACCGCTTCTCCTACTTTGACCCGAACCTTCCGAATCCCGGCGCGGTCGGCCTGCTTGGCGCGGTCGCTTATGCGGGGCATGGGCAGGGCCGCTCGGGCAGGAGATTTCCGGAAGATACCTGGCATGGCGGAATCGCACCGCGCATCGGGGTGGCCTACGCTCTCACTCCTAGTACGGTGATCCGTTCGGGATATGGAATCTTCTACGACAACGCAAATATGCCGGGCTACGATGGCGGAATCCAGCAGGATGGCTACAACGCCTTTGCTGTGTTTGCCAGTTCCATGGGCGGCCTTCAGGCGGCATTTCTCCTGAGCGACGGTCTCCCGTCAAATCATCCGGTTCCGCCGAACCTGGATTCAACTTTTGACAACGGCGGGTTTGCTCCGATCTACCGCCCGCGCAATGCCAACCGGCTTCCCTATGCGCAACAGTGGAATCTGACCCTGGAGCATCAATTCTCGGGGAATAATTACCTTTCAGCATCGTATGTCGGAACGAAAGGTACGCGGCTGTTGTCGCAAATCGCTCCCATTAACGCGCTGAATCCCAGTTACCTGTCGCTCGGGGCGCAGCTGTACGACGTATTTCAACCGGGACAGACGGAGCTCGATGGCGTCCCTGCGCCTTTTTCGGATTTCGCGACGGTCGTGACTGGATGCGCTCCCTCAGTTGCGCAGGCACTGTTGCCCTTTCCGCAGTATTGCAACTCCATCCGAGGCCGAAACGAAAATCAGGGGAACTCGATCTATCACGCCTTGCAGGTGAAGGCAGAGCACCGCTTCGCCAAGGGCTTGTGGGCCCTGCTGTCGTACACCAATTCGAAGTTGATTACCAGCTCCGATGCCACGGAGAATATTTACGGACCAACGACTTTTTCACCCTTCGAGAAGCAGCGCAATCGATCGCTCGCGATCGAAGATGTTCCGCAGGCTTTGAACATTGCATACAACTACGAACTCCCGCTCGGAGCCGGCAGACGTTGGCTCAATCAGGGTAGTTTCCTGAACGCGGTGGTGGGTGGCTGGACATTCAACGGGGTGTATCGTGTTCAGTCCGGCATCCCGTTTTCCATTACGTCTTCGAGCTGCAACGTGCCGGGGCAGTTGAGCGCGATCTGTATACCAGGATTGCTGCCCGGCGCCTCCCCATTCGTGCAATCGATGGGTCACATAGACGTGACCAAGCCGATCTTCAATGCGGCATCGTTCGAACCGGCCGATAGCTTTAACTTTTACACGGGCAACGGACCACGCGTGCAGACCTTCCGCCAGCCAGGGTATAGCGATTTTGACATCGGTCTGCAAAAGCTGGTTCATCTCAGCGAGCGGGTCACGTTCCAACTGCGTGGAGACGCATTTAACGTTTTCAATGCGCACCACTTTAATACGGTCGGAACTTCCCTTCAGGGAGGAGGAGTGGGTGGCAGCGCATTCGACACCGATGTCGCAAGCCCAAGCTTCGGAACCTGGAATGGAGCCGTAACATCGCCGAGGAACATTCAGGTGTCAGGCCGGATCTCGTTCTAGCGCAGTGTGGCGTCGCGGAAATTAGCGCCATAAGTTAGTGAGGATTCAAAGGGCGCGCCTTCAGGGCGCCGAAGGTCCGTCGGAGGACTCAGGGCTGCGGCGCACGGATCCAACAGCTCGCACTCATCCGAGGCCGTCGACGCATATCCACCAATCTCCTGGACAGCCTACTAGCCTCGATCGCTTTTGTTAAGCCTACTGGCACTCGCATCGTGGTTCGGATCCAGCCAGGTTCCTGCCACTTCACAGGCCCCAAAGCGCTTCGACGCGGCTTTCAGAATTTCCTCGTCTTTCACTTTCACGAGTGGCGTGAACCGCGGGTGATGCGATTCCTTGTAGGGATCGTTTCGCGCGGCATTGTAACAACAGATCATCCCCCAGCGCGGGTGGTCAGAACGGTTTTGGTCTGAACGATGCAGCAGGTTTGCATGAAAGAAAAGCCCATCGCCCGGCTCCATTTCAACGTGAACCAATTCCAGTCTCTTGAGAATCTCCTCAACGCGCGCCCTGTCGGCGCCCGCCTGTTCTCCTGACAGGAAGTGTTCAATCCGTCCGAGTTCATGAGAGCGCTTGATTACTTGCAGGCAGCCGTTTTCGCGCGTGGCCGGATCCACGGCCAGGTACACGCTGGTTAGAAGCGGAAACAAGAGGCCATTGTGATACCAGTAGCCGTAATCTTGGTGCCAGGTCCAGGCGCCCCCAACTTTGGGGTCCTTCATAATCATCTTCGAATGGTAGTGGTAGACCTCGCCTTGCAATATCTTTTCCGCCGAACCGACGATCGATTCGCAACGCGCGATCATCCCGTAGATCGTGTCTGTTGGATGGTTCCAAAGGGAAAGCCGGACTGTGCCTCCTTCACCGTCCGCGCGACCGAAGGAGTGCTCGTCTAGAACACGGTCTTCCCGTGCGGCCCGCGAAAGCAATCCAACCTCCTCCGAATTCAACAGGCCCGTCACCAGAACGTAGCCGTCGTTGTGGTAGTGGCTGACTTCGACATCGTTCAGAGTTTTCGCCATTGAGGTCTCCCTTTCGTACTGAACATGGACCAACCCGCTGCCATTCGGTTTGCACGATCTTGATTCTATGACGCCTCAACCGGACTCGTGTCGACTTTGCTCCGCTCCTTTTCTTGCCAAAATTCTTCGATTTCTTCCAAAGACTTGCCCTTGGTCTCCGGGATGAAAAACCAGGTGAAGACCGCCTGGAGCATGGACATCGCCGCCAAAGTCCCAAAGGTGGTGCTTTTTCCGATGCGATTGAACGCATAGGGAAAGAACAAAACAACGATAGCGTTCGCTACCCATTGCGTCAGTACCGGCACTGTCATCGCCGTTCCACGAATACGGTTGGGGAAGATCTCTGGAATGAGAGTCCAGAACACGGGGCCAATGCAGGAACAGAAAAATATCATGTAGCCGAGAATCAGCAGCAGGACCACCAATCCTCGGAACTGCCCCGTGATGACCACTGTCATGAGTGACAGGAGTGTGACCGTCATACCCAGCGAGCCGACGATGTAAAGTGGTCTCCGTCCGTAGCGATCGATTGTCCAAAACGAGACGATCGTGAAACCGAAATTTGTAAGTCCGATGACAAACGTAGAGAATAGCGCGCTATCGATATTCCACCCCGCCGAATGAAGGATGGAGGGCGCGTAGTCGATGATGGTGTTAATTCCGGAAAAATGAACCAAAATAGCCAGACAAAATCCCACTAGGACAGCTCGCCGAATACCGGGACGAAGCAATTCGCTCCACGCCCCTACTCTCGCATGAAAGCTGGCCTGGATTTCCTTCATTTCGAACTGCGCAATCTCTCGGCCCGCAATGCGCTCCATGATAGCGAGCGCCTTCGCTCGGCGGCCGGTCTTGAACAGAAAGCGCGGAGTTTCCGGTGCTCTGAGTAACAGAGCGAGAAACAAAATTGAGGGAATGACTCCGCTCATGAACATGTACCGCCAGTTGTCAGGACCGGCACCGCGCAGAACGTAGTTGACGGAGAAAGAAACCAGAATGCCGGTCACGATCGATAGTTGGTAGAGCGTCCCGAGTCGTCCGCGCAGTTTGGGCGGAGCCACCTCCGCAACATACATGGGGGATACCAGCGAAGCCGTGCCCACCGCCATCCCGCCCGCAAATCGCGCGATCACAAACGTTGTGAAGGTGGGCGCCAACCCCGTTGCTGCCGACGTGGCCGCAAACAAGGCGGCAACCCAAAGCAGGACCTTGCGCCGGCCGTAGAAATCAGCTAAACGCCCAGCTCCCGCGGCTCCAACGGTAGCTCCGAAGAGCAGACAGCTGAAAGCCCAACCCAAACTGATATCAGTGAGGCCGAAGTGCTGGATGAGGAATGGTCCGGCACCAGTGATGATCGCGATGTCGAAACCAAATAGCAGCCCACCCAGAGCGGCCGTGGCGGCCAGGCGGATGACGTAGCGAAGGTCAATTGTCGCACTCACCACAGGGACCGCCTCCAGAGGTACAGAGTGAGCAACACGATTGCCGATCCATCATTCAGGGAGCTTGCAACTAGGGCCCAGTCTCTAGCTTTCGAAGCATAACGCCGATCTCCGGATTGGACATGAACTGCTTCCAAACCAGCCCAGTCCGGTAGTTTTCAATCATCACCGTGATCGGTGCCTGATTCAGACCCATGTAAATGTTTGAAATCCAATTCTGACCCGGGTTGAAGGCGTCGCGCGGCCCGTAAACACCCCACAACTCAGCTCCGAGGTCACGGTAAAAATGTTTGAAGGCCGCCAGTGAAGCATCTGGCGCATAGGGAAACGACGCCAGCGCTCCAGTGGGAGTGAGCGTACCATCATCGCTTGCATTGTCAGGAGCGTGCGGTAAGTAACCCATAGGGCCATCGCTTGCGGTCAGTCCCCACGCATTGGGTCCATAGCCCTGGAAGTGCTTGGGGTTCGCAATCGAATATTCCCGATTGATGAGCACCATGTTACGGTTGTTGTCGAAGTAAGAAGATGTATAGCGGTCGTGCAGGCTGTGCGGGTCAAAGCCCATGTAGGAATAGTGGGTGAAGAAAAGGGGGCCGCCGGTGCCAACGCCAACGTCGAGCTTGGTCCCGAAATAGGTATGGCCGTTGCCATAGTGGTCTCCATCGGTAGCGCCGGACCAGCCTCCGCGATAGTGGATTGCAGTTTCCGATTGGCCCGCCCATCCCGAGTAATAAAGATTGACCGGCACACCATGCGTGGGGGAGGCCATGGCCAGAAGGTAGGTGATCATTACCTCATTGAACCCGATCAGCGGATGGTGAATCTGCCAGGCCCACTGCGACGACCAGTGCCAATAGAGGAAGTCGCTTTGCGGTGATTCGCAGTACCAGTCCCACTCAACGGTCTCCCAAAGCTGCGAGATCCTGTGATAGAGGGATTGTTCCTTCTCCGACGTTCCATGGAAATACTGGCGTGCCGCAAGGAGGCCCTGCATCAGGAATGACGTCTCGACGAGATCGCCTCCGTTGTCAAATGTGCCGAACACCGGCATGGTCTTTCCCGTATTGCCATCCATGTAGTGGGACCAAGCACCGTGATATCGCTGCGCGGTTTCCAGGAAACTCACAATCTTGGTGAGGCGATCCACCGCTTCTTCACGAGTAATGAATTGTCGGCTGGCGCCTGCCACGAGAGCCATGATCGCGAAACCGCTGGCGCCGGTAGCAACGATCCGGTCGTCTCCGGGAATATTCTCGCGCGCCATACCTGAATGGGGATCAGCGCCCTCCCAGTAATAGCGGAAGCAGGCCTCCTGGAGCATGTTGAGAAGTTCGTCGTCGTCGAGCTCACGCGTGGAACTACTCGCCGGTTTCGAGAGCTGAGACTGTCGGTAGTGGCGGTCCATCGCAGAGACCTTGTACCGCGCGGTCACACCGGACTTTCCCACGAAGTCTGAGAAGCGCTGCGTTCCCGGAATCTGAGTACCGACAGGCTGGAAGTTCTTGCCGTCGAGCGCTCGGTAAATTACATAGCGATCAAGAGCTGGATCACTAACAGGATCCCAACGAACGTCCACATGCCGGTCATAGCCCACGGCGGTAACATTTTCGGGCGCAGGCAGCGTAGGCGAAGTTCCGGTGGCGCTGTCAGCATCATCGTCAACCCTGATTTCATCAACAATGAGGGTGTGCGGCACCCCATCCGACCGTCCCTGAAGAAAAAGGACGTTCTGCACGAACGGGGGCTGGAACTCATAAATCGACCCAGTCCGGAATTCGGAGAGTGGAACGCGCACCTGCACCCAGCGTGCGGCGGGCAGATTGCCGGCGAATTTCCCCAGGGGCAGAGGATCGCTGAAACTGCTGGGAAGTTCAGCCACCTGGAGGCCCTCTCGCGTGGTGGACAGCATGACACGAGGCAAGTCGTCGGCGGCGATTGCCTGCGTGCTGAAACACCAAAGATAGAGATTGCGGCCGGAGAGTTCGGGGTACCGGTAGCGGAAATTGACGACTCGTACTTCAGCCTCCCATCCTCCCGACGTTTGGGACTGCCAGTGAAGGCGGAGAGCATTGGGCGGCGTGATAAAAGTTTCGCTGTCGACTGGCAGTCTTCCATCTTTCTGCTCAATCGAACTGGGTGCAGATGCCTGGCCGTAACTATAGAAATAATTGTCAGAAGTCAGACTGTTGTCGAAAACGATATGGCGATAGTATTCTGTGTCACCGCCATATGAAGAAGCAGGAAACAAGAGAGCCGTGCATATCGAAAAGACCAATGAACATTTCACGGGCTAGTCCTCATCACGTGATTGGTTCGATCTACGCGTTGAATCTAAGTGCAGAATCTGTTCACTTGTTTGAATCGAATGCGAATTGTAGCAGCCCCATGCACAAGCTGCTTTATGATCGCCGCCCCTAACCTTTCGTTCAGATGCTCGCCAAGTCTGGCCGGCAATGCCGGCGTCTGCGAGGTCGCGAGCGATCAGCGCCCGCATGTTGTCCAACTCTTTCTTGGAGGTCTTGTGTCTCTAGGCTTCCTTATTTGCCAATAATTTCGCCCAAATCACTCTGACTTTCTTTCAGAAACTGTTTCCGTCCTCGTAAAACGGGCGGCGAGGAAATGGTCGCGCGATTTGATTTTCTCCCCGTATCTTGGCCGTTTGTTCCACCCCTGCGATGAGAATGGCGCGAACAGCGCTCCGTACATCGTGCTCACCCACGCGTATTGGCACAGCCATTTTCACGATGATCCTGGCGTGGTGGGCAGTGTTGTTCAGGTGAATAAGAATCCTTTTATGATTGTGGGCGTGGCGCCGCCTGAGTTCCACGGGACTCTTGTGTTTTTCTTTCCCGATTTCTTTGTACCGATAGTTAATCAGGAACAGCTAGAGGGGAAGAATAACTTGAACGAGCGCGGCACTGCTCACGAGGAAGCGGTCCCTCACTGCGTTCCACATGCTTGTGAAGGATTTCGAGCTCTGGTCCACGACGACCGCGACGGGATTGTAGCGATGCGCGCGGCTTTTTCATGCGAAAAATGGCTTTTCCCTTGACAACTCCCGCATATTTCATAATATGGCACGCGTGCCACAAGCTAAGACACACCGTTCTCCGTACCGCGTGCAGGTCGTCGACCGTGCGTTAGCGGCCCTAGATGTCTTGGCCAATCGTTCCAGCGAGTGCAGCCTCGCGGAGTTGTGCATCGCGCTAGGTCTGCACAAGAGCACGGTACATCGGCTGATGATGGTGCTGGAGCAACACCGCCTTGTGGATAAGAATCCAGAAACGGGCCGGTATCGTTTAGGACTTAAGCTCTTCGAGTTTGGATCCAAAGCCCTTGCTGCGCTTGATCCTCGGCGGCACGCGCGGCCCTATCTTGATCGCCTGCAACGTGAACTGGGAGAAACCGTGTTCTTTTGCATTCTCGACGACGGTGAGGTCTTTTATCTTGACAAGGTAGAGTCGCAGCAGAGCATACGCACTGCATGCACCGTGGGGAGCCGCGCCCCGGCGTACTGCACAGCAGTCGGTAAGGCGATGCTGGCGGAGCTTCCGGACGCTGAGGTGAGCGACATCGTTCACCGCTGGGGCCTGAAGGCGATCACCGCAAATACGATCACGACCGCCACAGCGTTAAGGGCAGAGCTAAGGGCGGTACGGTCTCGGGGCTATGCGATTGACGACGAGGAGAAGGAAGAGGGTCTTCGCTGCATCAGCGCGGCGGTGCGCGGTCATTCTGGAAGGTTATTTGCAGCCATCAGCGTTTCGGGACCGGCATTTAGGATCACGAAAGGGCGGATTCCCGAAATCGGGCAGGTGGTCATGCGGGCTGCAAACGATCTTTCTGTTGAATTCGGGCACCAAGCCACCCCGCTCGAATTAGCACGCACTGCGGTCGGTTAGGTACGGACAGCAAGCCCGGCCAAAGCCGGGCTTTTTGCCGGGCCAAACGATGAGTGAGATGGCATCTCACAATGCGGTACACCGTGGCCTCGTCGCCCCGGATCGAGCTAGGAGTAATGGCGGGAGGGTCACCCCGGGGAAGTCCAAATTAACAAAGCTTCTATCTCAAGTGAAGGGAGTTTCGTCCATGAAGACCAAACTTTTGGATCAAAGTGCTCAGCGTGGAGACCAATTTCACTTATCTGGGTCAGCGATACTGGCGGTCGTCGTCATGGCTCTATCAATGACCATGTTTGTCGACGTGCTCGCCGCGCAAGGTATTTTTGGGCGAATTTCCGGCACCGTCACAGATTCGCAGGGCGGCGCGGTCGCTGGCGCGAAGATCTCAATCGTTAACGAGGACACCAAGCTCACAAGGGCCACCACGACCGATGCCAACGGGTTCTACGTCGCCAGCGATCTGCCTGTGGGCTCCTACAGCGTGACCGCCGCACAACCCGGCTTCAAGTCGGTCAAGAGCACCGGAAACGATTTGGTTGCGGGCGCTCGTATGACCGTAGCCTTGACTCTGCCCGTGGGGGATGTCTTCCAAAAGGTCGAGGTCGTGGCAGTGGCGGAAAGCGTGAATACCACCTCCGGCGAACTCGCGCGCACCATCGACTCGAATCAAGTCAAGGACGTTGCTTTAAACGGACGGAACTACATGCAGTTGCTTTCACTTATTCCGGGTGTCGCGATTCAGACCGATGACGAACTGAACTTGACCACCAGCCTGGCCACCAACAATCAGTCGGTCAACGGCAATCGCAATGACTCGAACTCTCTCAGCGTCGATGGCGGCTTCAATCTTGACTCGGGATCGAACAGCAGCCAAGTCAACAACGTGGGCATCGATTTCATTCGGGAGGTCGCCGTCAAGTCGTCGAACTTTTCCGCGGAGTACGGGCGCAACTCCGGCGCCTCCGTCAACGTTGTGACCCGCAGTGGAGGTGACAGCTTCCATGGTTCTTTGTTTGAGTTCATTCGCAATGACGTCCTGGATGCGCGTGACCCCACCCCTGGCGCTGTTAAAGGACCCCTGCGATTCAACGATTTTGGATGGGATCTTGGCGGGCCCATCAAGCGCGGGAAGCTGTTTTTCTTCGCAGGCCAGGAGTGGAAGAGGATCCGCAGGTCTGCAAACGCGGCGGTAAGAACCCTTCCGACAAGCGCGGAGATCAATGGCGATTTTCGGGCGTTACTCGCACTGCCCACCCCAATCCAGCTCCACCTGCCCGGCCAGCCAACCGTCCCGATTGCCAACAACAACATATCCTCGCTGATCACCACCGACGGCAAAGCGCTCGGTGGGGTCTACAACGCCATGAGGCAAGTCGCCAGCAGTTTGACCGACAACGCGACAGCGACCGCGAGCAATGGAACGTTTCAGCCAACCAACCCGTTCGATTGGCGCGAAGACCTCGTCCGCATCGATTACACCATCAACGGAAAGCACAGTCTCTATGGGCGGTATATTCACGATAACTACAATCTGATCGATCCCTTTGGAACCTTCTCCCTAACTGGCGTTCTACCGACCACTCCAACCAACCGCTTGCGTCCCGGTTATAGCTACCAGGTCGGAGAAGTGTGGCTAATTACCCCGCAACTGATTAATACCGTTAAAATTAATGCCTCTTGGAATAGCCAGCACATTCCTCCGGTCGGCGAGCTATGGAAACGAGCCACGTATGGCTTCGCTTTTCCAACGGTGTTCGGCGGCGGGTTATTTCCCGGTGGAATCCCCGACGTCGCCGTTTCGTCGATCACAGGCGTTCCGGGACTCGCACCGTTCGAAGGGCCTGCGTTCTCACTGCTGTCGCCAACAACAGACATCGCGCCGTCGGACGACCTAACCTGGCAGAAAGGATCTCACACTTTAAAGACGGGAGTGTTCGTGGCCCGCAACCGCAAGGACCAGAATGGACGCCCTGGCCTAAACGGCGCCTCCTACAACGGCACGGTTCTATTCAATAGTAGCAACACGAATACGACGGGCGACCCTTTTGCGGACGCTTTGCTTGGGAACTATCAGCAGTACACCGAAACATCCTCGGACCCCATCGGGCATTTCCGATTCACGGATGTTGAAGCATACGTGGCCGATACCTGGAAGGTTGCGCGCCACCTGAGTCTCGAGTTTGGCGTGCGCTATCAGCGGCCCGGGCCGACGTACACTCAAGGAAACAACGTTACCAGCTTCGACCCAGCCCTTTATGATCCCGCCCAAGCCGTTACCGTCACAAGCAAGAACACCATCGACACGACGAAGGGTGGCAATCGCCTCAATGGACTGGTACGCCCGGGCAGCGGCGTCCCTTCCGATCAGTTAGGCCGCGTGCCCAACGGGAACAGCCCTCAAGTCCTTGCTGTGCCTGCAGGAGCTCCGCGCGGCTTCTACGATACCGAAAACCTGTTTGCTCCGCGGTTTGGCTTTTCTTTCTCACCGTTTCGCGACGATCGCACTGCAGTGCGCGGCGGAATCGGCATTTTTTACGACAAACCCGAGGGCAACATCATTTTCCCTCTGCTCAATACGCCGCCCTTCCCGCAGGTGGTGTCTTTCCAAAATGGCAGCCTGGCAAACCCTTCCGGTGGTTCAGCGCCAGCCGCCGGCCTGGTGCCTGACATCAACTCCATCGATCCACATCTGAAAGTTGCCCGCACTATGAATTACAGCCTGGGTGTACAGCGAGAACTGCCCCTCGGCGTCCTCTTTGAAGTCTCCTATGTGGGTAACGACGGATGGCACTTATTACGCCAGCCAGACATCAACCAACCGAGCTTTGCGGTGCTCCAAGCCAATGCCGCGCTTCCCACCAGCCAGCAATTGACTACCAACCAACTGCGCCCTTACCAGGGCTACAACCGCATTCTGATGTTTCTAAGCGATTCCACTTCTAACTACAACGCTCTTCAGGTGTACGCCACGAAGCGCAAGGGCGACTTCATGGCCTCGGTCAGTTACACATTTTCAAAAGTGCTCACGGATGCCAGCGTTCTTGGCGCCCATAGCGACAATCCAGTCGACCGTCACTATAGTCACGGTGTCGCAGACTTTGACCGCAGGAATATTCTCGCCGTGACGTATGTCTATGCGTCTCCGTTCTTTCGCAATCGCGGAGGGTTCATGGGTGCCGCAATCGGTGGCTGGGAACTCAGTGGCATCACAAGGGCGCAATCGGGACAACCCATCACCGTCCTTGCCAATGCGGCGCTAGGGAAGGGGACTAACGTAAATGGCCGGCGTGCGAATCTGGTCACCGGCCAGTCCATAACCGTGCCAACCCGCGGCCCTTCCAGATGGTTCAATCCCGCCGCCTTTGCCAACCCATCTCCCACCAGTCCGGGTACAAGTGGAGTAGGGAGCGTTCTTGGTCCCGGTTTTTTTGCTACGGACCTTTCGCTGCGCAAAGTTTTAAAATTGCCAAGGGAAGGCATGAACCTTATGTTCCAGGCAGACATGTTCAACATCTTTAATCGTGCAAACTTCGTGTTGGGCGGCCTGGGCAACGCCAGCCTGACCGCTGGTTCCGGCAACTTTGGAGCGGTCGGAGGCGCCGTGAACCCGCGCAACGTACAGTTCGGTTTGAAGTTCAATTTCTAACCGAAGCGGCCCAGAACGGATGCCAGGTGGTACAACATCAGTTCATGCGGAGGAACCATGCAACGCGCAAAACGCGAGCAGATTAACGTGTCTTTCGGTCGCTGAGCAACGCCCTCACCGATTGTCTGACCAGCGCTACCATCCGTCGCGGGCGTCGTTCGTGCACCTAGCATCCAATGAGGCGGCTGCGAGAAATTTCAGCCGGCAGACACTCTCAAAGAGGTGGCTTATGAGTACGCTGACACCAGCCGCACTCGAAAAAATGATTTTTCGAAAGACGAATGCGCAGGCTGGCCGCCATCTATCCGTGACGCCACAGAACAGCAGCATGCGCCACCTCGCCTATGGCCGTATTATCCTGAATTCTTCGAGGCCGGCAGTTTCTTTCCCCACAGGAGACCGGGAAACGGCTTTGATCTGTTTATCGGGACGCGCGGCGGTGAAGATCGGCGATCGTGAATTCGAACTCGGTCGGTACGACGCCATCTATATTCCGCGCGAGACAACCACCGAGGTATCCACTCGAAACGCAACCGATATTGCCGAGTTCTCCTCCGATGTCGAAGGCAAGTACCCTGTGCAAGTTGTACGGTATTCGGACACCGCTCAGGATCCAGGTCTGAAATTCAGCGCCGGAGGTCAGGGCTCATCGCGTCAATTAAACATGCTAATCGCGAAGAACGTGGAAGCCGGCCGCCTGGTTGCAGGGTTCACCCATTCCGATCCAGGTAATTGGACCAGCTGGCCGCCGCATGAGCACGCGGAGATGCTCGAAGAAATGTACGTCTACTTCGATATGCCGGAGCCCGCCTACGGCATTCAGTTGGTCTACAACAACACCCAGTATCCGGAACTGGTCACGGTAGTGCGCGACGGTGACGCCGTGCTCATGCCCAACGGATATCATCCCAACGTCTCTATACCCGGACACCGTATTGCTTTTCTGTGGGCCATGGCGGCGCATCGGGAGGTTACAGACCGACGCTTCGGTTTGGTTAACATTCAACCCGGATTTGATCGAGACGGTTCTGGCTTGGAGTCTGGTCGCACCTAGTAGGCCCTCGCAGACCGATGGACTGTGTGAATCGGAGGATTCGAAATGGGGTCGCAGACAAGAACGTTCCCCGATCTAGTCGTTGTAAAACATGAGGCCGCGCGAGAGTCGGAACCCGAGCCTGGGCTGATTCGCAGGGTCATGGCGTATAACGACAAACTTTTTCTTGCGGAGCATCGAATGATCGAGGGATGGGCGGGCAATGTTCACAGTCATGTGCACGATCAGATTGTCTACGTGGTCCGTGGTCATTTGAAAGTCACCTGTCAGGGAAAGATATTCGACCTTCGAGCCGGCGATAGTTTCGTCGTTCGCGGGGGCGTCGAGCACGGGGCGTCCGCCGTCAAGGATTCTGTCGTGATTGATATCTTCACGCCTTGCCGCGACGACTACATCATCTAGGTTTGTCCAGGAACATGGCTGTGTGTGATGGGAGCCGGAAAGTCCATGCCTAAGATATCGAGGTTTTTGCTTGCAGGCCTCTTGTGCATGTTTCCTGGTCTGGCCTTGGGGCGCCGGAACATCAAGAGCATCAAAGTCGCTATCGCTAACCCAAGCCCAGACGCCAGGCCGAACGCCGACGTGGTCATTTCCGTCGCCGAAATACGTGAGATCGCACCCGATTTCACGCCGGGATCCGCAATCGTCACCGCAACCGATGCCGCGACTCTGGAAGACGACCTCGCAACGTTGCAGTCGAAAGAGCTTCCATCACAAGTCGATGATTTAGACGCCGACGGAAAGGCCGATGAATTGGCATTTCAGATCCACCTTTCGCCGCACCAGACGCGAGTGGTCACAATTTCCTATGGGACCCCGGATCGCATCTGGCGTTTGCGCAATGACTACGTGCCCGATACCAATGCCTTATTCAGCCGCAAGATCGAAGGGCTTGGCTGGGAATCTGACCGCGTTGCCTTTCGAATCTATTTCGATCCCCGGAATGCGATTGACATTTACGGTAAGCGTCAGTCAACGCTTCAACTGGCCATGTATGCATCGCCCGATTACGCCTATCACGAGGAATCTCCCTTAGGCCGTGACATTTTAAAGGTCGGAGAATCCATCGGGATTGGCGCGGTGGGTGTGATGGTCGACGGGAAGCTAGTCAAGGTGGCTCAAGTCAAGGACCGGCAGTGGCGAATCGTATCGACAGGGCCGGTTCGAACCATTGTCGAGCTCGATTACAACGGGTGGAGTATGGGAGGGAAGAATATCACGCTGCGTTCGCGGATTACACAATGGGCGGGCGAGCGTGGCTTCTGGCATGCGATCGCCGCAGATCCCGCAGACGCCACTGAGTACGTCACGGGGTTGCCGGTCCAAAAAGGTATCCACCCGCGGACATCCGGCCCGGCTTCGGAAGCCGCCACCTGGATCGCAACCTGGGGCGAACAGGTAGTTGCGCCGGGTGCAACGGCCACAGAGGCGATCGCCGGACAGAACCTGGGACTCGCGATCATTACGACAATGCCGCACGCTGACTTCGAGGACGACGCCCTCAATCATTTCGTTAAATTCAAGCTTCAGCACGGCACAGGCGAGTGGTACGCCATGGCCGCGTGGGACCAGGAGGGCACGAACCGCCGCGTAGGTTTTGGCAATCAGAAAGAGGAAGGAGAGCTCCAGTCGCTGGTGCTTCCACCCGATGGCATCAGAACAGAACAAGAGTTTGTTGCTGCTGTAAGGGATCAGGCGAAGCGCGTGACGGAAAGCGTAGGTATCCGCATGCTCTCCGCCGGTGCAAGCGTGGAAGCGGCTCCTGCGGACACAACGGTTCCCCACAGAGCAAAATCATTCTCTGAGGCCATTTCGCTCATCCGGCAGGCTATTGATCGGACAGCAGCGGACTGGGAAGCAGTGCTACGCTCCTCGCCACCAGCTTCATTTGGCCCGAAAAGTGGCCAGGGCTTTTTCACGGAAGCGGACAACAAAACTGGCAAGTGGCTACAACAAGATGGGTATTCCTGGACCGGGGGATTTTGGACCGGCGAGTTGTGGCAGATGTACGGTTTAACACACGATGAGAAGTACCGCGCATGGGCAGAACTGTGGGGGTCGCGATTTCTGGGCCAGGAGTCGCAGGAGAACCATGACGCAGGGTTTCTCTATTTCTATTCTTCAGCCCTCGGTTACGACCTCACAAAGGAGGAGCCACTCCGCGCCAGCGCTTTGCGTGCGGCCGAACGCCTCGAACAGCTCTACAACCCGAAAACTCATTTGATCGCTTCCTGGGCTTTGAACGGCGACGACACGATTGTCGATACGATGATGAACCTGGAGCTTCTTTGGTGGGTGAGCCGGCAAACAGGGGATCCCAAATGGCGCGAGATTGGAAAAAGCCACGCGCTCCGGACGGCGGAATGGTTCATCCGCCCCGACGGCTCCATCATTCAGTCTGTTCACTACAACAGCGGCGACAATCGCCAGGAATTTCACCTACACGGTGGGTCTCCACGAGACACAGAGCTGACGCTTTCCAACCGCGCTGCCCAGGGCGATTGGGTGTTTGCTCATACCCACCAGGGGTTTGGTGCCGATACAACTTGGTCTCGCGGAACCGGCTGGGCCATCTATGGCTTCTCAGTCGCCTACGCTGAGACGCGTGAACCAAGTCTGCTCGAAGGCGCGGAACGAGCTGCGGATTATGCCCTCGAAAATCTGCCGGAGGACGGTGTTCCCTGGTATGACTTTTGCGACGAAGGTGTTCATTTCCGCAATCGCGACTCCTCGGCCGGAGGGATCATCGCTGGCGGCCTTCTCCTTCTGTCGACTCTAACGGACGAGAAGCAACGCGGAGCGAGGTACCGAGAGTCCGGGGAGCGCATGGTGCAATCGCTAATCGATCGATACCTCACGCCGGTGGGGGACGGTGATCGCACTCCGCCTGGCGTGTTGCGGCATGGATCGAGCATCAGGCCGAACGACTCGATGCTGATCTATGGACAGTATTACTTGCTTGAGGATCTACTATGGATCGAGCAACACCAGCGGTAGTAAGCATCAAGAACTTGTTCCGGAACATGATGGTGCTTGGCCTGTTTGAGCTGCTAGGTGTGGCAATCGCGGGCACGGCTCAGACGTCAACGGCTCCCGCGCAGATCAGCACCGCAAGTCTCGACCAGGAGATTCGGGAGTTTCTCGATCGCCAAGTTGCTGCTCACATTCAGGGCATAAAAAGTCTCGATCCGCCTCCGGATCGCGTTATGGGAGCGCTGACGACCGGAGAATTCTCGTGGGGCACGTTCATGCGTGCCCTGGCCGCGTATTCAGACCTTGCCAAGAGGCAAACCGTTGCAGGCCGTGACGTCGTACCCATCATTGCAAAAATGGGTCTTGTTGAGTTGCGTCAAGGAGGCAAGACTTGGGCGCAGCTTTACGCCGCGCTAGCCCTCCGCCACTTCGGCACAGATCTCAACCACAACGCCTTATGGCAGGGTCTCTCCTCAGCGGATAGAGTAGCGTGGAAATCTCTCCTCGACCCAGGCCGCTTCTACGATGTCCGAACGCGCAAACTCATTCACCTTCCTGAAAATTATTTTGGAGTTGCCGCACGAATCGCAGCCATAGGCTTCCAGGTCGGACTAGTCAAGGATCGCGCCTACGTGGACGACTTGATCGACCGCGCCGCAGAGCAATTTACCAGGGGTGCCCTCTTTGCCGACGATGCTCTGCCAACAGGGAGGTACGACAGGTATTCGAACGAATACGCCAGAGCTGTTTATGACGCCGCTGAGACGGTGGGTCGTGCGGACATCATGAACGCTGTCGCACCCTCGCTCAAAGAGCAAATGCGGCTCTGGTGGGATCTGCTCTCTCCGGATGGATACGGTTACTCCTGGGGACGCAGTCTCGGGGCAATCAGTTATATGGACACCCTGGAGATCGTTGCATTTGTTGGCGAACATCCTGAGTTCCGCCCGGCGCCGCTCTCGGAGTTAGCTTCGGCTTATTACGCCGCCTGGCGGTGGCTGCGCACTGATTTCAATGACGATACTCATCTGCTATCCGTTTTTGCGTTCGGCCGGGGAGACTACAGCTACATCACCCGGGAGCGTGAGTGGCAGCAAACGACCGCCTTTCTCGCCAAGCTCATAGACGCCCACCAGACATTCACGAAAGTGCTTGCGAGAGAAAACGTCGCGGCTTTCTCCTCCCACACGAGCCTCGGCGACCTCGCGCGCTTTGTCTATTTCCGCAACGAAGCCGGACGAAAGTTTGGCGTATGGGTGGTACGCCAAGGCGAGATGCATTTTGCCTTACCCTTCGTAGCCGGGCCACGCGCCGCTACGTCCGACTACGAACCCGTTCCGCACGGTCTCCTTGGGATGGCCGTACCGGTAGAGCAGACTTATCCGTGTCTTGTTCCATTCCTCGAATTGGAAGACGGCACAACCATAGCTGCAGCCGACGGCGCCGATGAAATCCATCCCTCCTCGGACGGTCAGAGCGTCACTGCCACCTGGGAACGCTGGGTGGTCGTGGGCGCTAAGGCGGGCGAGACCATCGATCCGGGCTTGGTATCGGAAGTGACTTGGGCGGTTGGTGGAAAGGGCCTCCGTCGCAGCGAAGTCATCACTGCATCGAAAGCCAGCAGAGTCCGTCGGATTTGGATGACGGTTCCGAGCGTGGGCGAGCATATCGAAACTTCTCTAGTGGGTATCTTACGAAGTGATCGGCTCGTATCAAAAGAAGGCACTCTCGAAGTTCACGTCCTTCATTCCGATTGGCCAATTCAGATGTCCGCTTTTGCAACGGGCGATGGTCCGTTAGGGCGGGGCGCTCGGGGGGCGATTCCCCTGCATCTGGTCCTCGAAGCTAAGAACATTTCGTTGACGCCGGGCGTCGAACAGAAATGGGACATCGAGTTATCTATTGTTGCGCACGCGCGCCACTCCGAGTAGAGGAGATCCCGACAGCCGGTAGCTTTTAGTTGGCAGATTCCGCCGTTTCCCGCAAAAGCAGCCGTTGCCTTCAACACCTTCGATGCTCACCCACGCGAACCTAAGTTGAATCAATCTGAGCGGTGCCTTCACTTTACGTACTTGCCGTTGTGGACTTCATATTCGACGCGAAATGGTTTTTGCGTTTTTCGATCTTGCCAGCCTTCTTGTGCTATCAATCGATTGGCTTGGGCGAGACGCTCGGACGGCTGAGGGTGGGAACGGAAGTACCCTTCGAGACTTTGAATTGCCAACTCGGAAAGTTCTTGTTCCGGACTCTGGGCGTGAATGATGTATTCGTTGTGTAGCCTGGCAAATTTCTCGAATAAGGTGACTGCGCCATATGGTGAGTAGCCGCTGAGGACCGCAAGCCGCATGCCTTCGCGGTCTGCTTCCAGTTCCTCATCCTTGTTATAGCCCGCTTCCCATACGGTCAGCGGAATTTGCACGAGGGCCCCTACAACATCGAGTCTCAGATTGCGCAGCCGGGCTTCGATCTGTACACGTTCGACACAGTGATAGTGGTCAATGTGTTCCACCTCATGGGCGACAACGGCTGCCAATTGGTCCTCACTGGTCATTAAGTCCAGCAAGCCCTCCGCAACATAGATGGGGCCGCCTGGAAGGGAGAAAGCATTGATCATGGCGCGATTCGGCAGAAGATGAAACGAATATTGCAGGCGCCGATGAGCGTGCAACGCCACGTTGTTGCCGACGCGGCGGACGTAACTCTGAAGCCCAAGTTCCTCGGGACTCAACTGGGTGGTGCCGGCTGAATATTGATCGGCCAACTGGCTGCCGATCGCGATTTCTTCGTCATCAGAAAGACGCGTCAACCGCATCGGCACTCGGCTCAAGTCGCGCTGAGCGTCGGCTGCGACTTCCACGACCGCGTTGGCCGAAACAGGAGTGGAGTCATGCCGGCGTTGGCTGAAGTAAAGCGCGGCGACGCCGACTGCAAGAACGACAACGAAGATCGCCAGGCGCTTCATAGAAGCTGCCGTATGGCGTCGCGATATTTGCTGTACAAAAACGACACCAGTAAGAGCGCCGCTCCGAGAATAATAAAGGTGATGTAGCGATCGCGGGGTGCTAGTCCCCAGGCGTCCCTCAACATTATCTTGCCGACACAAACCAATAGCAGGACCATCCCGGTCAGCCGGTAGCTTCGTTCGTTCACGGCAAGGGCGAGCAGGACAATCAGAACTCCTTCTATGCCCCAAGCGACTGTGACCATGCCCGCTCGCATTTTCAGCGCAAGCATGAGCGTAAGCAAGAGCACGGGAGCAAAAAACATAAACTGTTCCGGATGCCGCACCAGCGCTCCGATCCAGCTCCAGCGATTCGTGGAAGCCTCCGTTTTGGCGCGATCACGCAGCCGAAAAGCAAAAGGCAGGCATGCGAGCATGACAGCCACAGCCGAGCCCAGGACGAAATACCTTCCGGTCCAGTCCCCGCCGCTGAAATAGCTTGCTCCGAAGAGGTTGTGCATGACTCCACGGACGCACGCGCCTATAGTCAGAATGATTCCCTGGTGCAGGAACATCGCACGGTTCAGTAGCAGAGCCACACCAAAGAGAGCAAAGATCACCACGGCCCAGGCAGTAACCAACCAATCGTTCGCGAACTGGAAATAGAGCAGCGCGACAATGCTGCCGGTGCCGATGTAACCGAGCAGATCATCGAAATGCAGACGGCGATCGTCGCGGATACTTGCTTCGTCTGGCCCTAATTGCGCATAAACGAAGAAGAAAATAAGCGTGAGCGGTAGAACCGTGTACATCCGCGTCCCCCAGAACTCACCTGGATTGCCGGCTGTCAGATTGGCAAAGAAGATCCGGCCGAATGCCGCGGCCAATGCCACATAAGCTTGAAAGCGAAACTGCCTCGTATTTCGCAAAAGACCATATTCGAAGAGAACAAGTCCAAAGACCCCCCAACCCACAGCCACACTCAACGGTTGCAACTCGTACCACATGAGCAGAGACACAAGTGCCGACGCCGCCCAGGAGTAGATGTGATGAAACTCACGAGTGCGCCAGTCTTGCGGCATGCGTACGACTCGGGACAGCGCGTAGAGGACAACCGCTACTACGGCTAGCGAGAGTAAGCGGAGGCTAATCCCATGCCAGGTCTCGGTGACGTACAAGTTCAGAGTGACACTGCGAAGCATTGTGAGAGCAGCGAGTGTGTGTGCCTGCCACCCCAAATCTTGGAGTTCAAACTCACGATCCACCAGCGCCAGCACCAAGGCGAACACCGCCCAGACTGCAGCAAGCCATGCGCCTGGAGCTTCGTACCACGCCAAGAGGCCTAGCAGTGCGGTCGCGGCAGAACTGTGCAGGTAAGTGATTGCGCGCGCCGATGAAGAATCGGGAACGGTGGCTTTGCGCGAAAGAAAATAGAGACCCGCGGCGACGATTGAAACGGTAACCAGCCGCAAAGAGATCCCCGGCCAAAGTGTATGTTCAAGGGTGAAATTGCTTGTATAGACCTGCATCAGCGTGCACGCCGCTACAACGTTGGCTTGCCACGCTAGTTGTCGGTAGTCGATCCATCGCATTACTAACGCAAGTGCTACTGCAAAAACGATCCAGGAGACAGCAATCCAAGGCGCGGGCACCGCTTCGTAGAGCACCCATAACATCATTCCCGTGCCGATCCAGCTATAGGCAATGCGTCCGAAATCGGCGTGGCTCGTGTTAGGAAGGGTTATGCGCCTAGCAATCCAATACGCACCCGCAACGACTGGCAACGCGCCGAGCGCATGGAATGGGATATTGTGCCAGCGCTGCGTTCCGGCCTGATCGGTGGTCACTGCCGCCAGTACGGCTAATCCAGTCAATGCGTGAGCGTGCCACGCGAGCGCATGATATCGGACCCATTGCCCGACTTCCAGAAGGAGCACTGCAAAGGCAATTGCCGCGAGCGGTTGCCAGAGTTCCGGGACCTCGTAATAGATAAGTGAAGTACCAACAGCGGTGCCTGCAAGAGCAAAGAATCCGCGGAATGAGCGCTGATTCTGATCATCCCTCAATTGCGACCACTTCGCCGCCAGATAGAACGCGGCAGCAATCAGCGGCAGCGTGATCAGCCGCATCCGAACGTGGGAGTGTTGAGGGATCTCACTGTGCAGGTTAACTACAACGACGCGATACAGAGTCAATATGCCAATCAGACCGTACTGCACCTGAAGGTGGAAGGACTTGAGCTTCGCTCCCAACGCGGCCAGAACGAGCATGATGCCGGCGAAGGCGATGGCAGTCCAATCGTTAGAGCACAGAGCCCACGCAGCGGCTACGGCGGCGAATCCGCCTAAATAGGAATGCCCGCAGAGCAGCTGTTCATCGGGCGAGTCACCAAAGAACAATTTCCAGCGCTGTCCCACCAGAAGCGCGTTCGCATAAAACACGACGGCACACAGTCCGAACATCACCCCGGCGGCTAACAAAAGAACTTCGCTCGTGCTCCGGACCGACAGGACCTGCCTGAAGTCGATAACGACCAAGTGCAACCCGACCAGGAACCCGGCAAGCAGACCCAGGCGTCTAAAGACCACCTCCTTCACAGTAACGCCCGCAATGAGCAGGGCTTCACTGCCGATCAGCCACAGGATGGCAACGTTGTTGCCGGAATAGCGGAACGGGACGGCGGCAATCATGAGCGCCGCGCCGAGTACCGTCAGTATGATGAAGGCCTCGCGGCGGCGCTTTGTAATCGGCAATTGCCCGAAGCCGAATTCAACCGCGCCGATGAGCAACAGAGCGACAAACGCCAACTCCGGCTGCACAGACTGGAATTTCATCACTCCCAGTAGGAGCAGCGTATTAAGCAGGGCAGCCGCCGTCGATACATGTTCATTGGCTGGGGACTTCACTTTGCGGATGACGTACGACACTCGGAATATCAACCAGTAGAACAAGAGGAGCGCGGTACTGGCGTGATACTCAGGGAAGGCGTGTCCGTGTGCACCCTCTAAACCCAACAAGCGATAGAGCCAGTAAAGGTGATTGAGATAGCTCGAAAGAATGCCAAACACTTCAAGCTCGAACCATCCCATCTTGATGACGATGCTGACCAGTCCGACGGCGAGGATCACGCCTGAGGCAAGACTGTAAACGTCGTCATGGCTGAGGGACACGGTGCTGTAGGCCAGCAGAAATGCGACTCCAGTAACCAGCTGTGAGCGGTAGCCCAACGTGTGCGCCACCATTGCTAGCGCCACTGCGAGCATGAGGACCAGATCAGCGTTCTCTGAACTGAGCACCCGCATGGCCTGAACATGATTCAGGGCGTATGAAGTAAAGAACAGCAGGGCCCATCCCCCGCCGATCAGCGTATGACCGAGAACGCGGTAGCGCTCGCGCCGCTCAAGAAAAACCCCGCCCGCCAGGAGAGCGATCGAAACAATAAAGGAGAGGCCAACCTTGCCGAGCGGGCCCAGTTGGCCGAGTTCATAAATGCCAAAAAGGGCGACTCCCAACACAAGGATGGTGATTCCAAGCTTGTTGAGCCAATTCGTGCCCAATGTCTCTTCCAAAGCGAACACCGACTTCATGCGCTGTTCAGCCGTTGGCTTTGGCGCTGAGGAGCGGAGCGCAGCAAACTGCGGCGGTGCTACAACGCGAGCGCTCGGTGGGGGAAGCGCAACAACGGGCGGAGGGGTAGGATGCGGTGTCTCTATGCGCGGAGGCGCGGGCGGTGTTAGAGCGCGCGGGTGAATAGGTGCCTTCGTTGTAGCTGGAGATTGCGCCGAGATCTCTGGAGCCTCTGATGCAGCAGGAAGCGGCAAACTCGTGACGACTTCTGCAGGTTCAGGCTTAGTTTCCCTACGGGCGGCGTCGACAGGGCTGCCTGCGGCCGGGGTAGCAGGCTTCGTGACAATCCCCTCTCGAACCGCAGCCTCTTTCCCTTGTTCTTGCTCTACGGAAGCTGGCGTCGAATCGGCCCCTGAAGCACCCATAGGTGCGGCGACCGGCTTGGGGCAGTTGCCTACACCTCCCGCATGGACGGTACCGCACCAAGCACAGAATGCGGGCCGGGTCCTGTCGGCGGGCAGATCCGGTTTCATGGCCGCCGGAGCCGGACTGGGTACTGGCCGGACTAACGGTTCAGCTGGTGCGGGCGGAGCCGCGGGTTGCGGCGGCTTCGATGCAAGGATGGTGGTGGTGGGCTGTGCTGCGTCTTCGCGATGCACTGCAGCGGAGCCGGAAAGCGGCGGAAATGCTGCAACCTGACGCCGGAGTTCCAACAGTTCGCGATGCAAGGCATCGTTTTGTTGAGAGCTCAGATGAGCAAGCTCTTCGAGTTGTCGGCGAAGCTGGCGCTGTCGCCAGACTGCATAAATGGCTAACGCCGGCGTGGCTAAGACTAACAGCGCTAACAATACGGCAAGAAGCTCCAATGGCTACCCCGTATACACGCAGTTCTGCAAGCCTAAATACTAGAACAGAGGGAGTACCCATTCTTGCACATTATTCTTCCCTGCAAACTCGGAAGTAACTGGCGTTCCGTGTATTGTGACTGGAACGTAAACCGGCTTCATGACAAGATGTGCAGAACTCCAAGATTTACAGGCGCTTATCAAGATTTCCTATGATAGAAAATGCTTCCGCGGCCGTGCTGGAGAATTCGCCAAATGGACTCTCAGAGAATCCTCCGGAACCCGTGGTGTCACGATCGTGGCGACGAGGGTTTTGGTCTCTTGTGGCGACCCAGTTCCAGGGTGCGTTCAACGATAACGCATACAAGAATCTCATCGTCTTCATCATCCTCGGCACTGCGATCGACAAGGCCGATCGTGACCGGCTCGTTCTCGTGGCAGGTGCCCTCTTCTCCGTTCCCTTCATTCTGTTCTCCATGACCGGAGGGTTTCTCGCGGATCGGTACAGTAAACGTAGCGTCACGATTGGGACGAAATTGTTCGAGATTGGCGTAATGGCCTTCGCGATCACCGGGCTAGCTTGGCAGAATCTGCATCTCGAAATGGCTGCAATCTTCCTAGCCAGCACACAGGCCGCGTTCTTCGGACCTTCCAAATATGGATTGCTGCCCGAGTTGCTGCCTGAGCCAAGACTTTCCTGGGGCAACGGTGTCATCGAACTGGGAACCTTCCTCGCATCGATCGCTGGGCTTGTTTCCGGTGCTTTCCTTGCGGACGCTTTTCATGGGCGCCAAGGTTGGTCGGGGCTGATCTTCCTCGCTCTGTCGGTTGCCGGTTTGATCCTCAGTCTCGGGATCACAAAAGTCCGCGCCGCTGATCCCTCCAAGAAGTTTCAAGCCAATCCCCTCACCGATCTGTGGAAACAGTTAGGCTTAATTCGCCGGGATCGTGTCCTGTGGCTTGCTGTTCTCGGTAACACCTATTTCTGGTTTCTTGCCGCGCTGCTAACAGCCAACATCGTTTTCTACGGCGAAGATGTTTTGCACAGCAGCTCAACGCGCACGGGGATCCTTCAGGCTGCGGTAGCAATCGGCATAGGGCTGGGCAGCCTCGCGGCAGGATATCTTTCGAGCGGCAAGGTCGAGTACGGACTCATTCCGCTCGGTTCGGTCGGCATGACGGTATTCGGAGTGCTGCTCTCCGCCCCAAACCTCTCATTCGCGCACGTACTGATGCTCCTCGCCGCTCTCGGCTTTTCAGCCGGATTCTTTGCTGTCCCCGTCAATGCTCTGATTCAGCACCGCCCTGACAAAAAAGACAAAGGGGGAGTGATCGCAGCCGCGAACCTGCTTTCCTTTGTTGGCATTGGTGGAGCTGCGGGCTTTTACTATTTTTTCCAGCACTACGCCCACTTCAGTCCGCCGTCGATTTTCCTGTCCGTCTCATTAGTAACGGTCGCCGCGACGTTCTATGTCTTGTATCTGCTGCCCGATGCCCTGCTTCGGCTTTTGCTTTGGATCGCCACCCATACTCTGTATCGAATTCATTTGGAAGGACGCGAAAATATTCCGGCAAAGGGCGGAGCGTTGCTGGTACCGAATCATGTCTCCATGGTCGATGCGGTTCT
>Ga0137418_10000033_pt1 | contig 89054 bp, 85 predicted proteins | sample CZODoug3_1_2_16f_FD_122242 | JGI IMG/M metagenome (GOLD analysis project Ga0137418, IMG submission 122242) | Vadose zone soil fungal communities from Angelo Coast Range Reserve, California, USA - CZODoug3_1_2_16fungal (Hybrid Assembly) | ecosystem: Environmental > Terrestrial > Soil > Vadose...
CGGCAGGCACGCCGACCAGCTCCGCCGCAGCCGCGCCGGCGCGCAAGGTTTTATCCGCGTGACGCGAGCCCCGATCGGGGATCGTCAGGATTGTCAGCCATATCGGCAGCCAATATCATGGCTGCGGGGTTGAAGCAGGCACCCCATCAGACGGTCGATCCGTCCAAGCTCTGCGCCTCTCGCCCAGCGAGGAGTGCGTTGAGATATGGCGGACACCAAACCCTTTAAAATCGCAGTTCTGTGGCGCGGCGACCGCGAGGCGCGGCAAGCCGCAACGCCGCAGAACAATCGTTACCACCGCATCTTCGAGGAGCTGGCGGCGCTCGGCATTCATGCCGAGCCCGCGATTTATGACGAGGAGCTCGCCGACGAGGTGCGCGCGCAGCTTTTGGCGGTCGATGGCGTGCTCGTATGGGTCGATCCGATCAGTCGAGGAAAGACCCGAACCGCGCTCGATCCGATGTTGCCGCCGATGCCGGCTCCCGCGAGCCGCGCCGCGCTCGATCCCATGCTGCCGCCTCTCCCGGTTCACCCGGCCGGTTCCGGATCGCAGGTGAACCTGGCGTCGGCCAGCCCGTCCAAGGCGCTTTTGCCGCACTCCAAGCCGGAAGACATCCATGTGCAGGTAGAAGCGCCCTTTGTATTCCGCAGACCCGATCCGGCCCCAGCCGGAGCCTTGGTCCAAAGCGCGCGAGAGGTTACGCCCCGACCCGCGGATCCATCGGCGGCGAAACTGGATCCAACCGCGCCCTTGCCCTCAGCACCACCGCCGCCCAAGCCTGCTGATCCAGTTCCATCCGAACCAAAGAAGGCAGAACGCCGCGGGTTCTTTGGCAGGGTGAAGGGATTTTTCTCGACTGTCTTCCGCTAGAAATCCGCCGTAGAGACACAAAAGCCTTCGCCGCCGGAATGCCGCGACAAAGGCCAGACTGTGTAGATCCCAAAACCCCCAACAGGCCTTGAACCGCAAGCCCTGAGGCCCAAAACCTAATCCCTTCGGAGGACCTTCCCGATGGGCGCGGCCTTTTCACGGGCGGCATCACGCAGTTCTTCTGCCCATTCGGTGGTGCGCTCGACCGCACCCTGAACGTGGTCCTTGGCGTCTTCCGACCAGTCCTGCAGCGTGTCGCGGGCGTCGTCATATTTCCGGCGCAGATCCTTGCGCATCTGCTTCCCGCTGGTGGGCGCAAACAGCAGCGCGACCAACGCTCCCGCACCCAGGCCAATCATCAAGAATGTGACGGCCGTACCGACGCTGCTCTTGTCCGACGATTCGTATTTTCCAATCTTCATAAAGGCCACCTTCTCTCGGGCATCGAACCGACGCGCATGAATCCACCCACCCGCCCCTGTATTCTAGTCTTCGAGAGCCTGCCCCACCTAGGATTTCGCCGTGGCAAAAAGGGTTGGCTTCGTCCTGGGCCTCCGTTTCGGGAGAATTACCCGGTTCCCAACGAGCCTCAACTCCGTGTAAACTAAGGCCTTTGATTCCCGTGTCCGGCGAACCTGTGGCTGGTCCCGCCATTCGCCGGTTCCATCGATCGCGATTTTTCGAGGAGACTGTCAGCCGCAATGTCGATTCCTGCCACCCAACTCCGCCCCGGCATGATCATCAAGCACAACAATGATCTGCACTCCGTGTTCAGCGTGGAGCACCGCACGCCGGGCAATCTGCGCGCCTTCATTCAGGCCAAGCTGCGCAACCTGCGTACCGGCGCCATGTTCGAGCACCGGTTCCGTTCTCCCGACCCCATCGAGAAAATCACGGTGGACGAGGTCAACATGGAGTTCCTCTACAACGACGGGGACGACTACTACTTCATGAACACCGAAAACTATGAACAGACCCACCTCACGCGGGACACGCTGGGGGACGCGGTGGAGTACCTGACCGGCAACCTGCAGATCAAGGTGGAATTCTTCGACGGCAAAGCGGTGGGCATCGAACTGCCGCAGACGGTGGTGTTGACGGTCGTCGAGACCGAGCCCGGCTTGAAGAGCGCGACCGCGTCCAGCGTGACCAAGCCGGCCAAGACTGAGACCGGGCTCATCGTGCAGGTTCCGCCTTTCATCAACGAAGGCGAAAAGATCAAGGTGGACACCGCCGAAGGCATGTACCTTTCGCGGGCATAGGGACGACATAGGAACCAGGAGTGAAGGCGCGGCTTGCCGCGTCGGGCGTTTCCCTGCAGCGAACTTCAAAACCAAACCCCATGGTTAGCGCCGAGAAATCCGTCGAAGCCCGTCGTTTCCTGGTTCGCGGACGTGTGCAGGGCGTCGGTTTCCGCTGGTTTGTCGAGAGAGAAGCCCGCATTCTCGGCGTCGCAGGATGGGTGCGCAACAACGCGGATGGCGCGGTCGAGGTTCTCGCACAAGGGACGCGAGCGCAGCTCGCGGGATTGCGGGATCGCTTGCAGCAGGGCCCGCGCGCGGCCCGGGTCGACGACGTAGAGGAATCCGAAGCCAATCTGATGCAAGGTCTGACAACGTTCCGCATCGAAGGAGCCTGGTGATGTCCCCATCGGGGCTGAATTCCGACCAACTGAAGAAGCAAATCCGTGAAGTCCCCGACTTCCCCAAGCAGGGGATCCTGTTCTACGACATCACCACCCTGCTGAAGGACAAGGCAGGTTTTGCGCGACTCATCGATCTTTTCTCCGAGCACTACATCGGCAAGCAGATTGACCTGATTCTCGGCATGGAGGCACGCGGGTTCATCTTCGGACCAGCGCTCGCCTATCGACTGAACGCAGGGTTTGTGCCGGTACGCAAGCCGGGCAAGCTTCCGGCTGCGACCGCACGAGTGGAGTACGATCTCGAATATGGGAGCAACGCGCTGGAGGTGCACAAAGACGCCATCGAGAAGGGCCAGCGCGTTCTGATTGTGGACGATCTGCTGGCTACGGGCGGCACCGCGGAGGCAACCGCGAAACTCGCCGCGTCGCTCGGCGGGCAGATCGCCGGCCTTGGCTTTGTGGTAGAACTCGATTTCCTGAAAGGCCGCGACAAACTGAAGCCGTACGATGTGTTCTCCCTGCTCCACTATGATAAGTAGCGCTCGAGCCCCAAAGAACCCCTAGTCTGCGGCCGGACGTTATCCTCGAGCCCTGAAGCCCGGTCCGCCGAAACTCAAGAACGCGGCCATCGATCGCGCCCGTCTGCCCGCGATCTCCACAGCGCCGCCGCACGCACGAGTGGTTGCTCAGCGGCGGGCTCAGTGCTCTACTGAGAACCGTGCTGGGGCGAGTTCCCGAGCACGATCCCCGATCGTAAGAATCGCCAAGCCCGGCGAACCAGATGGCGGACGGTGGCGTCTGGCAACGATACGGAAAAAACGGATGCAGGAACTGGCCCTGATCCGATCCGGTGGCACGGCGGATACCAAGTCGCACTCGAACTGGACAAGACCGCGCTGAGGCGGGAGTTCGAAGAGCGTCTGGCGGAGTGCGGGAGGTTGGCCTTTCGGGTGGCGCGGGGTGTTTTGCGAAACGGCGCCATGGCCGAAGAGGCCTTGCCGCAAGCCCACCGGAGCTTCGACCGTCTTCGTGACCGGTCCCGGTTCCGACCTGGGGTGGTGCGGATTACGTTTCTCCTGGCTTTGGACCCGGCGCGCACTTCGCGACGGCGCGAGCAGCCTGAAACGCTGTGGGCGGTTGCCGCGCCCCGACCGACGGCCGAAGACCTGGCGGCCTCCAGCGAATTCGTACGACGACTGGACGACTGGAGGAGGCCATGGAGACCTTTCCGGAAAAGTCCCGGTTGGTTCTTCGGCTGTCAACGATGGACGGTCATTCGCTCGAAGAAGTGGCAGAGCTGCTCCAAGTGGAAGTCACGCTCAACCTCATAAAATAGGCGCTTTGGCGAATGGGTGTGGGGTCGTCGAAGGCCGGCGAGCGCCCACCAGCTTTGTCCTTACGGTTTGAATCCGACGCTCTGCCAGAGTGGACGGGAGTCGTACAGCGTCCCGCCGCTCACGACCTTCTCGACCTTGCGGATGTTGCGAATCGACTCGAGCGGGTTGCCGCCCAGCACGATGAGGTCTGCTTTCTTCCCGACCTCGACCGTACCCCATTGCTTGGCAAGACCCATGACCTGCGCCGGGACAAGCGTGGCTGACTGAATCGCCTCGAGCGGCGTCATGCCCGCCTCGACGTACAGTTCGATCTCGCGATGAAGGCTGTGGCCGGGCACCGCCTGGTCCGTCCCCGCCACCACGGGCACGCCCGCCCGGTGCAGTTGACCGACAATCTCCAGGTATTTCCGGAATATCTTCTGCCCGAGTTCGATCATCTCCGGTGACTCGCCGGCGCCAATGTCGGCGAGCTGCGCCGCCAATTCGGGAGCCACTTTCTTCACTCCAGGCTCGAGGCTTTCGTAGGGGCGGTTCGGGGACGGCGTGAACAGCTCCGCCACGGCCAAGGTGGGGTCCACCACGGTGCCGTGCGCCTTGAGAAACTGGACGGCTTTACGGCCGGCGGGGGAATTCACATCGAGCGCCGCCGCCGCTTGCATGCCCTGGATACGGGTGGGTTTCTCGGACGACTTCCCTTCTTGAGTGATCCCCTCGGCGATGAACTCGATGTGATTGATCTGGTCCATGCCCGCTTCGACCGCCTGGTACACGTTCATTCCTTCCGGAACGTGCCCGGTCACGCTCATCCCCAGGCGATGCGCGTCGGTGGCTACCGCGGCCACGTTGTCGCGCGTCATCGAGCTGTAGATCTTCATCTGCTGGAAGCCAGCATCGTGGTAGCGTTTCACCCACTCCTCGGCCTGCTGCGCGTTGTCCACGCGCTGCACACCGATCGCGGCCGGAGCGCTGCCATCGACGACGCCCGCCAGCAGCAGTCGCGGGCCCAGCCCGTTGCCGTCGCGAATCGCGTCCCGCACCGCGGTGATGAACTCGAACTCGTTTCCGCAATCTCGTACCGTCGTTACGCCCGCCGCCAGGTAGACCGGTCCCCACTCCACTTGTTCGAAGTGGGCGTGCATGTCCCACAAGCCCGGCAGGATGGTCTTTCCTTTGGACTCCACGACCGTCGCGTCCTTCGGGATGGGGACGCTTTTGCGGGGTCCGGCCGCCAGGATGCGGTCGCCGTCGATCACGACCACCGAGTCGGTCACCGGAGCGCGCCCAGTGCCGTCGATCAGGGTCGCACCCCGGAACGCGAGTTTGCCGGTGCGTCGTCCCGGAAAATGCTTCGCGATGTCGGCCAACACCGCCATCTGGTCGCTGCCCGCGCGTGCCACCAATGCGGGCAAGGCCAGCTCGAGCCCTTCGCGCATTGCCTCGAAGTGGTCGAACTCCGCGTCCACCGTCACCACGGCCGCCAGGTTCTTCTCCGGGTCCAGCCACACGGTCTCCCGCCCCCAGATCAGTCCAGACACGCTGTAACGCTCCAGGCGCACGGGCTTGCCATCCTTTTGAACCTGGTCGCTGCCTCGGTGCTGGATCTTTACTTCTCCCGAGGGGAAGGTCTTCAGCGTCTCCGGCGATCCGTGCGCCAGCCAGTAACGCATCAGCATCATCTGTAGCGCGCTGGGAGCGTAGCCGGCGATCAGGAAATAGCGCTCGGGACGGGGTTCCTCGTGCTCGGCCTTGTCTTCGCGGATGTGGATTCTGTCGCCCTGAACCGCGAGAGCGTCATCGATCGCGGTGGTCCGCGCCGTCTTACCCTTGAGTTCCAGCTTCTGCGGCGTGAGGTCCGCGGCGAACTCGACCTTGGCCGCCAGCGGCACCTCGGTGAAGCGATCCTTGCATTTGAAATCCGAGATAAGGACCAAGGTCGAGCCGCTCTGCTGGATCTGATAGCTCTCTTCTCCGATGGCCTGCTCAAACTTGTGCAGCCGGAACTTGCCCTGCTCGACGACCTGTGCCGGGGGAGAGCTTTCGGCGGCGGCATTCCGAGAGAGCTGACCGCTGGGCGGTTGCCGAACCGCGGTCATGGCAAGCAGGAAACATCCGGCGAACCTCAGAAGCGGGAGAGGTCGGATCAATCGGCCACCTCCAAGGGAGGCCCGATTCTAAACAACGCGCCGAGCCGGGCGGGCCATGGCTCCGCGGTTCGTGTTCCCGTGTCTTCTATTCTTCCTGATCCGTCTCGGTAACAAAGTCGGTCCCCAGATTTCGGGCAAACGGATCCGTGGAGGAGTCAACCAGGACTTCCAGATTGGAATCCAGATCGCCTGCTTCTCCCGTCCCTTTCTCCGCCTTGCGCTGACTCTTGCGTTCTGCTTTTTCGCGCTGCTTGTCCTGCCGCGAGCGCTCTTTCTGGCGCTTGGTGAAACTCGAACGGCCTCTTCCTGACATCCATACCTCCAAGGGCACACTTGTGCTCCGGACCGGGTCTGGTCCGCGTGATTATGCTGCGTCATCGTTGGCGTTAAATGGAAACCTACCAGCGCGGTTCGCGAGGCTGCCGGGCGTGCCCGCGATAATCGTCGCGGCCTCCGCCATCACGGCCTCCGCGACCGCCGCCTCCGGCACCCCCAAAGCGGCCCCCGCGCGCGCCGCTGCCGCCGCTGCTTTTCTCTTTCGGGCGCGCCTCGTTGACCTTCATCGGACGGCCGCCCAGATCACTGCCATCCAGGGCCGCGACGGCCTTGTCGGCTGCGCCGGCATCCGTCATTTCCACAAACGCGAACCCGCGCGAACGCCCGGTATCACGATCCGTTACAACGCTGACTCGCTCGACTGCGCCGTGCGGCTCGAATAGCGCGCGCAGTTCAGCTTCGGTAGTGCTATGCGGGATGTTGCCGACAAACAAGTTCTTCATGGTGTTTCCTTCTCGTTGGGATCATTCGCAGTGCTCAATACTTCAGGAACGGGGGACAATTCGGGCTCGCCTTTCGCCGGAGCGGAATGCTTTTTGACCGCGTCCGCCCACGACCAGCGTTCTCGCTTTCCCACGGGAAGGACTGCATCCATGGGTACGCTCTTCAAACGCGGATCCTTCAGAGAGCGCGTGGCTGCAATCCGCCAGGAGGCCTCCAGAAACCCATAGCGCCGCGGCAGGAACTCGCACGCGCTGGTGAATAACGAGGCCACCATCTCACTCCACATGCCATTGCGCGTCCCGTCCGGCAAAGGAAGGCCGGTGTCTGCGCCCGGGGAGGCTCCCAGATATTCCGGCTTGCCCACCAGGAATGCGAGCCTTTGCGGGGGCTTGGCGCCTTGCATCTCGGTGCAGAAATCCTCAACATTGCGGGGATCGCGCTTTACGTCCAGCAGCACGAGATTGTAGCAGTCGGCCTGCCACAGCGAACGAGCCTCACTGATGTCGGCAGCACAATCCACTTCGATGCCCATTTTCCGCAGCACTTTGGCGCGCAGATCCCGCTTGGTAGCGTAACTATCGACCAGCAGGATTCGCTTCTTCTGGGGCGCAGCGGGTCCCATCGACGCCGGTACATTACTCATGAGCTGCGCCGTTTCGCTGGCTGACGGCAGCTCGGGGACTCGGCTTCGGTGACTGGACGGCCGCTTCGTTCTCGCTGTGGATCCGGGCGTACATCACCCGATTCCGCATACGCCGCTGGATCTTCTGCTTCCGCAGGCGGTGGAACCTCGATTTGTCGCCGTTGATTCCGGACATGATTTCTCCTGCGGATCCTCGGTCTTTTAGTCTTTCCAGCGCACGCACGGCAGGGCACAGTTCCCGAGCGGGGTCTCAAGGCTCCCGATCGAGCAGGACTGTGACATGGGACGCGCCTTCTTTCGGGTGGTCCTCTCAATCGCGAAGGCGCAAATTCAATAACCTTTGAGATGTGTCTTCGTGGTTAAGTCCTCACTCCACTATACGCGTATCGGCGCGGAATCCCTAGCGGGACTGAATGGCGGAAGATAGACGGGGTGAGGCGCTCGATGAACCGAAGATGGCGAAGCTCGATACCCGGCATTGTTCTCTGGACCTTGCTTTTAGTCGGGAAAGTCCAGCCTTGCGCGCAAGGCTGGACTCAAACTGGCCCACCACCCGTTCTTTCTTGGGCGGCTCGGCGCTCGCGGTTGGCGGCAGGGACGGGCCCCATCGTGCCGCCTGGGGGCCACCTTCCGCGGAATTCGCTAGCGAAAAGGCTTGCCTTCTGGTAGCGTGTGACTCGCGTTTGATCAGAATCGGTTGTGAGCAGCAACGAGCTTTACAGCTAGTACCTGCCCTGCAGTACCCTCCGACTCCTTCCAGCGTAAAATTCACTGAAAGGTATTTGAACAAGACATTATGGAACAAGGAACAGTAAAGTGGTTTAACGACGCCAAAGGTTACGGATTCATCAGCCGCCAGAGCGGCGAGGATGTCTTTGTGCACTTCTCCGCGATCCAGGCGGGTGGTTTCCGCAGTCTGCAGGAGGGTCAGAGCGTGGAGTTCCAGGTGACGAAGGGGCCCAAGGGTCTACAGGCCGAGAACGTACGGCCTCTGTAACAACATCAAAATCTGGTGTCAAAAGGCTCTGGCCAAACGCCGGAGCCTTTTTCGTGGGCTGAAAATGCCGCGAACGGAATCTCCGTTCGGTGGTGCGCCGCGAGCTAATTCGTCAACGTGATGTAGATCCCGAGCGCGACGCCGTACAGGCCCAGGCTGACCCGCCGCAAGGCCATCAGGCCCAGAACCGCTTACCAGTTCAATTCACTTTCTTCTTCGCTCCGAGATTCCATCTCCATGGATCCTCCTTCACTCTTACTCTTAGGGGGGAGTGCTGTCTCAATTTTCCAGAGCGAAGTGGGCGCGAAGGACCCGCTGCCAGGACAGGGGCGTCGGCCCGGAGGAATGCAGGCTCGCTGCCATCCTCCGTCCGCAGGCTCGAAGGCGGAGAACCAGAGACTTGTGCGACGAAGCATCCTGGAGCGATCCGGGGCTCGTTCGAGTTCTCGCACGATTCCCCGCGCAAGTTCAAAAATCCAAAATTCGCACGCCTGCCCGGTTCAAAAATCGAGTGGCAAAACTTACGCGCGCTGCTCGCCTGAGAGGATAGAAGTCATCGAGCGGGGCGGCGCCCTGAAATCATGATGTTCCTACATCAGCAATCCCCTGGCTTACTGTTGGCCGAGGCTGGTCTGGGTGGCCCGGTCGACCTCACCCATGGCCTCCCGCCCCCATGGGCGAGTGGATTTCGTAAGGGCCGAGTTTTGTTCCGAGCGGCCCGACTCACGGTTGACGGGGATTCTAGCGTTGAAGCGCGGGGCGGCGGTGGGAAGTGAAAAGCGCAGAACGGAAGGCGTCCCCAATCCTGAGACTTCCATTCACGCCGCTGACGGTCATCTCCGAAAGGGAGAGTGTCATTACAGCTCTGTGGTCAGCAGCGTCGACTCTTTCGGCAGGTAACTCTTTTTACGGAACCAGTCCTCCATCGCAACTTTCAGCTCTGCCAATGGCACCTTTGCGCCGATCTCAATTAAGCCATCCGCCACGGGCAGGGTATCGTCAAAGACGCTGGCGTTGGTGAAGTTGCGCATGCTGAAGCTGTCCATCCACTTCATCGGACACGGGTGACGTTGTCCGTTCTCGTCATACTCAACCCGGATCTTGCGAGCGAACATGCTCTGATTTAATCACAGCCGGGCTCTTGCGTCCGGGCGCCGGGTTCCTTGACAGACTGCACTGCCGGATCATAGTCTGCGCAACGTCGCCTGGGATGACTCTTCATCCATCTTGAAACCGAGTTCAGACCGACAAGGCGTCCGGCACCAGGAAACGAGGAGGGTTCAAATGCTGTGGCTGCTGTGGCTCATCGTGCTGGGGTTCATCGCCGGCTGGGCGGCGGGAAAAATCATGGGGACGGGTGGCTATGGACCCGTCATGGATATTATTCTGGGCATCGCCGGTGCAATCGTCGGAGGCTTTCTGCTTCGCCTGCTGGGCCTCTATTCCTCCGGCGGCCTGATCTCGCAGATCATCGTCGCCATCATCGGAGCGGTGTTTCTCATCTGGCTGAGTCGCAAACTAAAGAAGGCTTAGGGACTCGGAGAGCAGAATCTAGTTCCTTTTCGCCGCCCGCAGCCGCTGGGCCAGGCCTTCGACCTCGGCCTTCAATCCCTCGGGCAGATGCTGGCCGAACTGTGCAAAGTGCTTCTCGATCAGCGGGACTTCTTCGAACCATCCCTCGACATCGACGCTGAGCACTTTGGCGAGGTTTTCCGGCGGAAGATCCAAGCCCCGGGTATCGAGGTCGGCCAGTTCGGGGAGTCGCCCGATGGGGGTGTCGACTGCGGGCACCTTGCCGTCGCAACGCTCGAAGATCCACTTCAGCACGCGGCTGTTTTCTCCGTATCCCGGCCAAAGGAACTTGCCGTTCTGGTCCGTGCGGAACCAGTTCACGTAGAAAATCCTGGGCAGCTTGCTGGCATCGGAGTGCTGTCCGATCTGCAGCCAGTGGCTGAAGTAATCGCCCATGTTGTAGCCGCAGAAGGGGAGCATGGCCATCGGATCGCGCCGCAGCTGCCCCACCCTTCCGCCGGCTGCCGCCGTGGTCTCGCTGCTGGCTGTGGCACCCAGGAATGTCCCGTGCTGCCAGCTGAACGCCTGGTTCACGAGGGGGACGATTCCGGCGCGCCGCCCGCCGAATAAGATCGCATCGATGGGTACTCCCTTAGGATCTTCCCACTCGGGCGCAATCGACGGGCACTGGGCCGCGGGCGTTGTAAACCGTGAGTTCGGATGCGCAGCCTTGCGGCCCGACTCCGGCGTCCAGGGCCGCCGCAGCCAGTCCATTAGCTGCGCGGGCTTTTCATCGGTCATCCCTTCCCACCAGATATCGCCGTCGAAGGTCATCGCGCAATTGGTAAAAATGGAATTGCGGGCCACCGTCTGCATCGCATTCCGATTCGACTTCAAGCTGGTGCCCGGCGCCACCCCAAAGAATCCGGACTCCGGATTGATCGCGTACAGCCGCCCGTCCGCGCCGAACTTCATCCAGGCGATGTCGTCGCCAATGGTCTCCACCTTCCAGCCTGGGATGGTCGGAATCAGCATGGCAAGGTTGGTCTTGCCGCACGCCGAGGGGAACGCCCCGGTCATATACTTCACCCGGCCCGCGGGGCTGGTCATCTTGAGGATGAGCATATGCTCCGCCAGCCATCCCTCGTCGCGCGCCTGCACCGATGCGATGCGCAGCGCGTGGCATTTCTTCCCCAGCAGGGCGTTGCCGCCGTAGCCCGACCCATAGGACCAGATCTCGCGCTCGTTCGGGAAGTGGCAGATGTATTTATGCTCCGCGTTGCATGGCCAGGCGGCATCCTGGTCATTCGGTCCCAGCGGCGCGCCCAGGGAATGCACCCCTCGGACAAACTCCCCGTCGGCTCCGAGCACATCCAGCACGGGCGTCCCCACGCGCGCCATGATGTGCATGCTGGCCACCACGTAGGGAGAATCGGTAATCTGGACCCCGATTTTCGCAATCGGCGACCCGACCGGGCCCATGCTGTAGGGAATGACATACAGAGTGCGGCCCAGCATCGCGTTGTTGTACAGGCCCCGTAGCTTCTGCTTCATGGTCTCGGGGTCTTCCCAGTTGTTGGTGGGTCCGGCTTCTTCTTTGGTGGGCAAGCAGATAAATGTTCGGTCTTCCACCCGGGCCACGTCCGCGGGGTTTGACCGGACGAGGATGCTGTTCGGGCGCTTCTTCTCATCCAGGGGAAGGGCGGTGCCAGACAGGATCATCAAGCGCCGCATCGCCTGGTCTTCGCTCTGGGATCCATCGCACCAGTGGATACGGTCCGGCCGGCACATCTGCGCGACGTCTTCCACCCAGCGGGCCAGCTGCTTATGTCGGTTTTCCCGGCTGGATGTTTCCACTTCGATCGTAAGACTGGACATAAAAGCGTCTCCTGCACAAAGGACAGGCTGAAGAGAACCGGGCTGCAAGGACGGCAGACCCGGAAGCGCCCCGGTCGCGCAGAACGACCAGAGCCCAGGACGTGAACCGTTCAGAACATCGCCCATCCGTCCCACTCGGCAAACTGTTTATTGTCCCTCATCGCCCGGGACGTTTCCAAGTCAAAACCCGGTACCTTCGCTGGCGATGGGGGCAGCCGCGGGCAGGAGACCATGGGAGCAATCGGCCGGAACAGGAGGCTGGATCTCACAAGTCATTGTGATCGATGAAGTTCGCAAGGGGCGCACAGGTTGGGACCGTTAGCAAAAACGATTCGTTTAGCGAGCGGCCGCGGCCGGCAGGCCGGCGGTCGAGACCACCGCTTCGAGATGCTGCAAGGTCTGGTCTACGGTGAGGGAATACATCTCGCGTCCCACACCCTCGCCTGCTTGGAGAGCGGTTTTCAGATAGTGACCGGCGATCTCGATGGCCAGCGCATCGGTGATGAGTCTTCCGGTTTGTTTCTGATACTGGACCCAGGCGGGATGAGGCAGCGCCACCCACACCGGCCGCCCACCGACCAGAAACTTGATGTCCACGGCGTCGGCGTGGCGCGTCGCCATTGCGACCACCAGGGCCTGATACAGGCAGTGCACCGACTCTTTCGTCCAGCGGTCGGTAACCGTAAAATCGTTGTACATGGCGCCCTAAAACTATATCGTCTCAGGCAGGTTGGCGGCAAACCTGGAGCGCCGACGGTTACTTCGCATTCGCCCGGATCAAGGCGTCGAGCTTCTGGAACAAAGCCCGAGTTGTCCTCCCGCGGATAGGCGGCGAGGTTCGCGCGGTACACATCGAGATTGAAGAGGAAATGATTCGACGCGTTCCTTGTTCAGATCGTCCCAGTAGGCCCCGTATCGAGTCTCGCCGATGTAGTAGGCGTTGAACACCTGCTCAAACTGCCGCTTCACCGGCCATGCCAGATAGGGCTTGCCCAGGTAGAGCTTTTCGCTGGTGAGCGAAAAGCCCGCGTTGGCGCGAAATCCGAGGTTCCCTCCTTCCCGGCGCGGTTGAAGCCGTAGCAGACGAATCGCTGGCGCACGGTTTGCAAAACGTCCGTCCATTCTGTTGCCGCCGACGTGACATAGACGAGCACATAGTCGCCGTTGCCAGGCGTAGCCCGCAACACTGCCTCGCGCAAGATGGGCGGAAACAGGAACGTGTTTTTCTTCTTCACTCGCGCCCCGAAAAAAGAAATGACCAGGTATGCATCCGCTCTGGGCGTCATCAGGCGGGTCACCAGTTTCGTGGCCAGTGCTTCCTTCCGGTACTCCCGCGGATAGCGCATCTCGGTGTCGGTCAGCAAGTGCTGGTTGTCGATGACAAGGATGGGTAGGTTCAGGTTGTGGCCCCACATGACAGGAGATTGGTTCAAAGTCCGTAATCACCAGGTCGAGATTCCAGCCCTGGGCCTTGCGTCCCAGCGCGCGAACACTGCGGGCGGCTCGCGGCGCATGGACCAGATTCCGCAAGACCGTCTGGCGGTAGCGCACGCGATGACCCTGCGCTTCGAGGTGGGTGATCAGTTCCCGGGCTCGGCTGGAATGCCCCGAGCCTTCGCCGTTGACACCGTAGAGGATGTTCGCCATGCGTGGACATGACTCTAGAGCGTGCTTGGTCTGGTTGTCATCCCGAGAACGGAATTCGGCGGCTCGGGAGACGCGCTCCCGGATGACGCGCCTCCCCAGTCCGCTTGGGCGAGCGACCCGCGCGCGGCTTGACCGTGGCCTCGCCACCTGATATCAACGTCCCTTCCCCAGGAGGCAACCCTTTGTCCGCACGGCGTGCTGATCGATTCTCGGTTTCATTGTTCTTCCTATTTTTCTTTGCTCCTGCCGCACTCGCTCAGGCTCCCCAGCCTGGTCTCCGCTTCGAGATCTCGTTCCCGAAGGCAGCCAGCGCTACGCCACTCGACGGCCACGTTCTTCTTCTGGTCTCGACCCGCGATCAGGACGAGCCCCGCTTTCAGATCCAAGAGGAATTCGCGGAATCGCAGCAAGCCTTCGGAGTCGACGTCGACGGGCTTGCTCCCGGCACCCCCGCGGTCATCGACGCCACCTCCTTCGGCTATCCCAGTCCAAGCCTCGCCCACATTCCTGCGGGGGACTACTACGTCCAGGGCCTGATCAACATCTATGACACCTTCCATCTGGCCAACGGGCACACCGTGAAGTTGCCGCCCGACCAGGGCGAAGGCCAGCACTGGCAGACCAAGCCCGGCAACCTCTACAGCAAGCCGGTGAAGATGCGCATCGATCCCAAGTCAGACCAGGTCATCCGAATCGCACTCACGGAAAAGATACCGCCGGTCGAGGACAATTTGCCCAAGGTCGAAGACAACCAGTGGGTCAAGCACGTCCGGATCGAGAGCGAACTGCTTTCGAAATTCTGGGGACGCCCTACCTACCTGGGCGCTGTCGTGCTTCTTCCCGGCGGCTTTGACGAACATCCCAATGCACGCTATCCGCTCATCGTCGAGCAGGACCACTACCATCGCGAGCTCTCCCTGCCGACCGGGTTTCGCACCGATCCTCCCACTCCCGGTTTGAAGGAGGGTGCGCTTTTTGAGGCCCGTTACAGTTACAAGTTCTACCAGGACTGGGTCTCCGGCCGCCTGCCGCGCGTGATCATGATGACCATCCAGCACCCCACGCCGTATTTCGACGACTCCTACGCGGTGAACTCGGAGAGCCAAGGTCCCTACGGCGATGCAATCACCAAGGAACTCATCCCTTACGTCGAGAAGAAATTCCGGGCCATCGGAGAAAGCTGGGCGCGCACCGTGTACGGTGGGTCGACCGGAGGCTGGGAAGCTCTCGGCTCACAGGTTTTTTATCCCGACTACTACAACGGAGCCTGGGTCTTCTGTCCGGACGTGGTCGATTTCCGCGCCTACGGCACCGCCGACCTGTACAGCGACAACAACGCGTACTTTGTCGAGGGGTTCTTCGGCCGGGTCCCGCGACCAGAAATGCGCCAGAGTGATGGATTGGTGCTGGCCACCATGGAGCAGGCCAACCACTTCGAGTTAGTGCTGGGAACTCATGGGCGCTCCGGGGAACAGTTCGACATTTGGCAGGCCACCTTCAGCCCTATCGGCGCCGACGGCTACCCCAAGCCCATCTTTGACAAACGCACGGGCGAAATTGATCACGAGGTAGCCAAGTACTGGAAGGAGCATTACGACCTCAGCGCGATCATGCAGCGCGACTGGAAAACACTTGGGCCGAAGCTCACAGGGAAAATGCACTTCTACGTGGGTGAAGCCGACACCTGGTACCTGGACCGAGCGGTGCATCTGTTGAAAGACTTTCTGGACGGGACCCAAGATCCTTACTACCACGGCACCTTCGATTTCGGCATGCGGAAGCCGCACTGCTACTCGGGCGCCGGTGACTCTAACGGTCCGGCCGGATACACCATCCCGCAGCGTTTCCTGCCGGAGATGGTGAAGCACATGGAGGACACAGCGCCAGAGGGCGCCGACTTGAGCACTTGGAAGTATTAGCCGCTTCCGGTCGGGCGGCAACGGGATGAATGGTTGTAACAAATTAAAGGACGAGCTTGAATTGCTCGAACATCATCCCGGCCGGCAGGTCATTATTTTCGGGGCTGAGATTCCCAGATGTGAACCGCCCGAAGGGACCTCCGCCAGCGAGGGAGTTGTCGGGATTGAACTGGGCTGCCCCCTGTACGGGTTGCCGCCCAGAGCGAGCCCGATGGCAAACACACGGCGAGGTAGTGTCAGGTTTCATCTCCTTAGGGGGGAGGTGGATCCGTGAACCATGGTTGGACGAACATTGAGAGTGACGCCTTGCAAGGGGGGGCAGACAGGAACCCCGCAGGGTTATCGGGGGCCGAAGTGGGCCGATGTTGCCCCCTGAGCGCCTCGACCAGGTGGTCTCCGGTGATCTCGACCCGGTGATCTTTTGTAAAAAGTGCGCCTGGGGCGGCCCTGGCGATATCCGCACACCATCTCCTTGTCGGTTCCGCTAAGATGAATTCGTGTCGACCCGGGCCCCTCTAAAATCCAAACTGAACATCCTTCAAACCAGCCATCTTCAGAGACTGCCGTGGCTGGTCCATGGCTTCTCCACCCGACCAGGAGGGCACTCGCGTGTCTACGGTGGCGAAGCGCTGAATCTTGGCTTCACGAAGCAGGACTCAAAGGCCGCGGTCGAACGCAATCGTGCGACTTTTCTGCGGAGGCTGGGGGCGAACGGCAAGCATCCCGGGCCGCTCGTGACGCTGCGCCAGGTGCACTCCGATGTGATTCACTCGGTCGCGGCCCTGCCCGACCACCAGATCGTCGGCGATGGCCTTGTCACCGCCACGCCCGGACTTCTGCTGGCCGTCGAGACCGCGGATTGTTTGCCGGTCATTGTGGTCGACCGGAAGAAGCGCGCGGTCGGTGTTTTCCATGCGGGCTGGCGGGGAACGGTGAAACGCATCGTCGAGAAAGGAGTTGGCGAGATGCGCCGCTGGTTCGGCAGCCAACCCCGCGACCTCGAAGCCGCCATTGGCCCAGGGGTCCACGGGTGCTGCTACACCGTTGGGGAAGAAGTGCGAGATAACTTCGGATCGCAGTTCGCCTACGCCGCCGACCTGTTCCACGATGTCAAAGAGTCGGATCCGGTCCGGGAAAAATACCCATTGCTTTTTCTGACCGCGCGCGCTCCCGGCCATAGCAAGTTGCCAGTGAACATTTTCCTTGACTTGGTCGAAGCGAATCGGCGGCAACTGGTGGATACGGGCATCCCCGCGAACCAGATCGAGGTCTCGCCGCTGTGCACCTCGTGCCGTACCGATCTCTTGTTTTCCTATCGTGCCGAGAAGGGGATCACCGGGCGGTTGATGGGAGTGGTGGGAATCAGACGGCAAATGGCTGAAAGGCCTTAAGAAAACTCAGATGGATGCCCTCTATCGCGTTGTTCTCTTGGTCTTGGTGGCGGCCTCGTCGCAACTCATGTCCGCCGCCAGTCAAGACCGAGCCGCGCAGATCGATGCTCTCTTCAGATCTGTATCGGCCACTTCTCCCGGCGCCGCCGTGCTCGCCAGCAAGAATGGGCGGCCGGTCTTCGAGCGTGGCTACGGCATCACCGACCTGCGCACTCTCCACAAAATCGATGAGCGTTCTAACTTTCGCCTTGCGTCCGTCACCAAACAGTTCACCGCCATGGGCATCATGCTGCTGGTCCACGATGGCAAACTGCGCTATGACCAGTCCCTGACGGATATTTTCCCGAACTTCCCCGCCTACGGAAAGGCGATCACCATCCGACACCTGCTCAACCACACCTCGGGGCTGCTGGACTACGAAGACCTGATGGCGAAGCAGTACGGCAATACACCCGACGAAAAAATCCCGCAGATCAAAGACGCCGGGGTCCTCGCCTTGCTGGAGAAAGTCAGCACGACGAAATTCCCAGCTGGCGGCAAGTGGGAATACAGCAACTCCGGATACTGCCTCCTTGCCATGGTTGTGGAGAAGATCTCTGGCGAACCGTTCGGCCAGTTTCTCGAGGAACGCATCTTCGCGCCCCTGGAAATGTCGAACACGCTCGCCTACGAGAAGGGGAAGAACGAGGTCTCGAACCGCGCTTATGGGAACACCTTCGAGAACGGAGTCTGGCGCGAAACCGACCAGAGCTCAACCTCGGCCACGTTGGGGGATGGCGGTGTCTACACTTCGCTCGCGGACCTCGCCCGCTGGGATGAAGCTCTGCGCAAACACAGGCTGCTCGCTGAAAGGGAAATGCAGCCCGCGCTCTGGGCTGTGGAACCCTCCGGCGGCCCCTCGAAGGAGCCAGACGGCAGGCGCGTACGCTACGGCTTCGGATGGTTTCTCGACCCCTACAAAGGTCATCCCCGCATGTGGCACTACGGAGAGACGGTGGGCTTTCGGACGTCGATTCAGCGTTTCCCGTCCGACCATCTCACCGTCGTGGTTCTGTGCAATCGCGTGGACCTCAGCGCAGCTGATCTGGCGCTGAAGATTGCAGATCTGTATCTGAAGCCGAGTCGTTGAACTTAGTCCGTCCCCCTCGAACAGCCGGCAGATCGGCCACGGAGAACCGAGAACTGGAACCTGGTTTAGAACTCGAATCCCTGCGCCCGCGCCAGGAATCCGACCAGCGGCGCCCGTTTCTTCGAGGCTGCCGTCACATCTCCGAGGAACCGCGTGCTGCAAACCTGGGCATCGGAGAACTCGAAGCTGGCCACGAAATCCAGACGCTTCAAGTCCTCAATCATGGGATGGTCATCGCGGTAGCCGCGCGGTGGCTTGCTGAGGCTCGCGCCACTCAAACGCAGTCCCCGTTTCGCTTTTTTCCACTCGTCCGAGCGCCAGGAGATCGCGTCACGAATCTTCGCGAGGTACCGCCGCTCCGGATGCCACGCACCCGCAGCCAAAAAACTCGCTCCCGGGTCCAACTGCAGGAAATAGCCCGCGCCCTGTAGTTCTTCCGTCGCACCGGCATGGGGGAAGTTCATTCCCAGGTAAGTCTTGTAAGGACTCTTGTCCGGCGAAAACCGGATGTCTCGATAGATGCGCATCAGCGAACCACCGTTCGGCTTCGCATCCGCGACCATCCACGGACTCACCTCCCGCAGCCGGAACCCAAAATCCGTGATGAAGCGCAGGCAGGGCTGCCGCACGGTCTCCTCGAAGCGATCGCGATTCTTCACAAACCACGGACGCCGATTGTTTCGCTTGATTTGTTTCAGGAACTGGAACAGTTCGGGAGTGAAGTAGGCCTTACCCATAAATAAACCACCGTCGGGAAGAGATTAGTGGGAAGAATGGAAGGGGCGCCCTCTAACCAGCGCCCGGTGTTTCCTCTGATCCGGCTATGGCGCGGGAGTCGTTGGCGCCGGCGGTGCGACTGCGGGTTCTCCCTGGCCGTGGTTCACCAGGTCTTTCAACTCCTTGCTGGGCTTGAAGAAAGGGATCTTCTTGGCCGGCACTTCCACGCGGTCGCCGGTTTTCGGATTGCGTCCCACGCGCGGTTTGCGCTGCCGGGTGCGGAAGCTGCCAAAGCCGCGGATCTCGATCTTGTCGCCCACCCGAAGCGACCGCACGATGCTGTCAAAGATCGTCTCCACAATCACTTCGCTGTCTTTGCGCGTGAGCTCCGCCAGACGGGAGACCTCATCGATCAGATCCGCTTTTGTCATACGCCTCTTGGCTCCGTAATGAAATTGACGAGTCGCCGCTGCCCCAGCGACCGTGGCCCTCTACCCGGGACCTGCATAACCTTCTCAAATTTCAGGTACTTCGCGCAAGTTCCGGGTTGAATAACACCTGCGATTCGGCCCCCCGACTTCGGCCGCATCCGCCCAAACTGAGAACCCGGAACTGAGAGCCGGGAACCGCTTTCCTTACTTCCACATGTAATAAAACCCGACGTGCTGATCCAGCAGTTTCTCGCGGGATGGGATCCAGTCGGATACGTCCCCAAAGATCAGATCGCTCAGTGTCTTGCGGTCCTTCTCCGGCCTGACAAGCACCGGTTCGCCCTTGATATTAACGGACTTAGCGGTATCCTCGACGGCCGACTGAAAGTCCGCCACCTGGTCCACCAGCTTCATGGAAACCGCCTGCTGGCCTGTCCAGACCTTGCCGTTGGCGATCGATTTCACGTCCTCAAACTTCATCTTGCGGCCATCGGCCACGGCCTGGATGAACTGGGCGTGCATGTTATCGATCATGCCCTGCAGGTATTCCCGTTCGGCGGGGGTCATATCGCGGGTGGGCGATCCGGTGTCCTTGAACTCGCCCGCTTTCAGGGTGATGTCCTTGAGTTTGGCCCATTGCAGCAGTTCGGCGTAGTTCACCCACTGGGCGATGACTCCGATGGATCCCACCACGCTCCCGTTATCGGCATAGATCTTGTTGGTCGCCGAGGAAACGTAATAGGCGCCACTGGCCCCCACGGTCTCGATCGACGCCACGATCCGCTTTTTCTTGTCGTCGCGAATGCGTTTGACTTCCCGGTAGATCTCCTCCGACGCGGCCACGCCGCCGCCCGGCGAATTCACGTGCAGGATGATCGCCTTGACCGAATCGTCATCGGCGAACTTCTTGAGCTGCTGCACCACCGGATTTGGGCTGAGGATCACGCCGTCCAGGTCGACCACGGCGATCTTGTCGCCAAAGGACGTGAGGGACGCGTCTTTTCCGGCGTGCAGTGTGACATAGACCAGGGCAAAGACCGCCAATACGAAGAGGAAAAAGGCCCCTCCGCCAATCACGATCCAAAGGAATGTCCGGGAACGCTTTTCTTCACTCATAACTGAGGCGCTAGTATAACTCTTGCGGGAAGGCGGCGCGCGCGTCAAGGCGCGGGTGCATAACGCCAGGGCATGCAGCACGCGATTCTCGGTCCCGGCGGCGTGGGCGGGCGGATGGGCGCCTGTCTGGCGAAAATCGGGGAGCCCGTCACAATGGTTGTCCGCCCGGAAGCCCTCGAGCGACACCCCCGCCAGCTGCCCGTTCGGCAACTTCGCAGCGGCGGTCGAGCGAACCCCGCAGGTTCCACCCGCGGATGTGCTCTGGATCGCAGTGCAAGCCACCCGGCTGGAAACCGCGCTGCGCTCGATCCCGGCCACGGAGACGGTGGACGTCATCGTGCCCCTGGTCAACGGCATGGACACGTCGCGCTACTCGCGTTCGCGCTAGGGCGCGGACCGGGTTTTCCCCGCCAACCGTTGCGGTAGAAGCTGAGCGGGTCGCCCCAGGACAAGGCAAGCCTGCTGAGCTGGACGCAATCGGAGGGACGGTCCTGCGGGGCGCAGCCCGCCCGCGGAGTACCGGCGCCGGTGACGAGGAGCTTGGTGGCGCGGTCGCCACGAAGGCTGCCGTCTGTTGCCCTCGGCGCCGGCTCCTGAACCCGTCCGGCTCGCAAGCGCCGAATCGGACGGCATTCCCGTTCTGTCCCGCCGTGGTATTACACTGGTTTGTCTCAACCACGCATTCATCCGCACTGGACGGGGGGCGCTCATCTTCAGGGCTGATTGGGGGGCTTACTCATGGCAACGGCGACGACTCGCATCAATCCGCTTTCCTATCTCACCGACCAACTCAACGATCTGAAAGCGAAGGGCACGCATTTCAAGCTGCGCGTGCTGGAGGATGAGCAGGCTCCAATCTGCACGTTCGACGGGAAGAAGGTCATCAACCTCGCCTCCAACAATTACCTGGGCTTGACCACGCATCCCAAGCTGCGCGAGGCGGCGCTCGAAGCCACGCGCAAGTACGGGGTGGGCTCCGGCGCGGTGCGCACCATCGCCGGCACCATGAAAATCCACATGGAACTGGAAGAGAAGATCGCGCGCTTCAAGAACGCGGAAGCCTGCGTGGTCTTCCAGTCGGGATTCACGGCCAATGCGGGAACGGTCTCAGCGGTTCTGGGGAAGGAAGACTTCATCATCTCCGATGCGCTGAATCACGCCTCCATCATCGACGGTGCGCGATTGTCGCGGGCGAAAATTCTGGTGTTCCGCCATAAAGACCTGGCTCACGCCGAGGAGCAGCTGGCCAGTGTAAAAGACCAACCTGGCAAGAAGCTGCTGATTACCGACGGCGTCTTCTCGATGGACGGCGACATCGGCCCGCTCCCCGGCTTATGCGCCCTGGCTGAGAAATACGGCGCCATCATGATGATCGATGACGCGCACTCCTCAGGCGTCCTCGGCCGCAACGGCCGCGGCACGGTCGACCATTTCGACCAGCACGGCCGGGTCGACATCCAAGTGGGCACCCTTTCGAAGGCAATCGGCGCGCTTGGCGGGTATGTCTGCGGCACTCGCGACCTGATCGACTACCTCTACCACCGCGCGCGGCCCTTTCTGTTTTCGACCTCGCATCCCCCGTCGGTGGCGGCAACCTGCAGCGCGGCCTTCGACGTCCTCGAGCAAGAGCCCGAGCGCATCGACAAGCTCTGGGAGAACACGCGCTTCTGGAAGAAGGAACTGGGCCTGCTCGGTTTCGACATCGGCGGCAAGACCACGCCCGCGAGCGAGACGCCCATCACGCCCATCATTTTCGGAGACGGCGGCCGGACCATGGAATTCTCCCGCGAGCTCTTCCAGGAAGGCGTGCTCGGCACCGGCATCGCCTTCCCCACGGTTGCAGAAGGCAAGGCCCGCGTGCGCACCATCGTGACCGCGACCCACACCAAGAACGAACTGCAACAGGCATTGGAAGTGTTGAAGAGAGTGGGGAAGAGGATGGGGATCCTGCCGTAAGAGCCGCAAAGCGACGCCTGCCGTTCCCCCCGCACTCAGTGCGGGCTAAGGCGCCAAACCTACGGGGAGTCGCCGTGAGGGGACGGCGCTCAGCCGAACGGGCGGTCCGGTCGAAGGACGCACCCCCGATTTTCGTAGCAGCCCGAGGAACTCTCCGGTTCGAAATTTCGCCTTCGAGGATGTTCCGCCGGGCCCCGCATGTGGCCTTCCCCGTGGTCAGAGTGGAGGGACCGACAGGGAACGCGCCCTGGCTTTTCTGCCCTTCCAAATAAGACGCCCTGCTCGGCCAACCATCGGGAAGAGTGGAAGAGTTGGCTTTCAACTTCTGGATCGTTTCCGAGGAGCCTTGCCGTCGCTTGCAGTTCCAGCCGAATGTGAACAGGCTGGCCCTCCCTCCCACGGCGAGAAACGCAGCCGAGTTCCTTCGTGATTCCGCCCCGGGCGGTGGTCGAATGAGAGGCCTCGAAGCGCGCCCCCCTCAGGATCACGGTGATCGGTGCATGCGATGGGGCCGCTCGCACGGTGGGGAATTTCAAAACACCGACAGGGCGTTGGGGGGCGTCCCCGCAGGGGACGCCCCTCACGGCCGCGCAACTTCTCCCATCTCATCGCCAGGCACGAAATGTCGGGCGTGACGGGCGACCAGCATGCCAGTCGCCGAGCCTACTCTCCCCGGTACACCACTCGCCCGCCCACAATCGTCCCAACGACTTTCCCGGTCAACTGCCAGCCATCGAACGGGGAGTTCCGCGACAACGAGCGCGACTTCGTCACATCGAACGTCCACCGTTTCTTGGGATCGAAGATCGTCAGATCTCCATGATTTCCGCGGGCCAGCGACCCGCGGCCGCGCAGATCAAACACCCGCGCTGGCCCGGAGGTGAACAACTCCACAATCCGCGGCAGAGGAATCTTGTGTTCGCGGTGCAACTTTGTGATGGCCAGACCCAGGGCTGTTTCCAGTCCCGTGATGCCGAACGCAGCCCGCTCGAACTCCACTTGCTTCTCATGACTGGCGTGGGGCGCGTGATCGGTGGCGATCGCATCCACTGTCCCGTCGGCCAATGCCACCAGGATCGATTCCAGATCGGCGGCCGAGCGCAGCGGAGGATTCATCTTGCAGTGCGTGTCGTACTCGCCCACTGCCTCCTCCGTGAGCGTGAAGTGATGTGGCGTGACTTCGCAGGTCACGCGCGCGCGGCTGCGCTTTCCGCGCCGCACCGCCTTCAGGGAATCGGCCGCGGAAAGATGCGCCACGTGCAGCCGCGCATTCGGAAGCTGTTGGGCAAGCTGGACATCCCGGTCCACAATCGTTGCCTCGGCGGATGCCTTCCACCCGCGCAGACCCAGGCGGAAGGACGTCGGCCCGTCGTGCATGGGACAGCCCTCCGTCACCCGGGTATCTTCCGCATGCTGGACCACGGGGAAATTCAGCTCTCCGCTCAGGCGCAGGCAGTCGCGCATGATGTCGTTATCGAGGATGGGCTTTCCGTCATCGGTGACCGCGACCGCCCCGGCGCGCTGCAGTCCGCGAAAGTCCGTAAGCACCGCGCCTTTGCTGGCGTGGGTCGCGGCGGCCACCGGGAAGACGTTCACCGCCGCGCCTCGCTCCGGTTGGCGCAACCAGTTCACCCATTCCTGCGAGTCGATGACAGGAGTGGTGTTGGGCATGCAACACACGGATGTGAATCCGCCCGCCGCAGCCGCCGCTGTCCCGGACGCGATCGTCTCTTTATAGCTCTGCCCCGGTTCGCGCAAGTGGACATGCAGGTCGACAAAACCGGGCGCGACGATCAGGCCCCGCGCGTCGAACTTCTCCTCGGCGCCGCCGCGGATCTTGTTGGGCGCGGCAATCTCGGCCACGCGACCATCCCGCAACAGCACGTCCATCAGCGCGTCGATCTTGTTGGCGGGATCAACCACGTGTCCGCCTTTGATCAGCAGCGACTCCGGTTTGAACTTATCCTGTGCCATGAGAGCCGAAAGCCAAGAGCGATGTGCGACCCGCCAAGAGCTACTTCCCCTTTCCTACCGCCCGCGCCAGAATCGCCATGCGGGTGGGCACGCCGTTGTGGACTTCATCGACAATGACCGACTGCGGACAATCCGCGACCTCCCCGGTCAACTCCAGTCCCCGGATAATCGGACCTGGGTGCATCACGATCGCGTCCCGCTTGGCCAATTTAAGGCGGGGTATGGTCATTTGGTATCGGGCGATGTAGTCCTCCAGCCGGAGCTTCATCCCGGCCAGCCGTTCCTTCTGCACACGCAGCAGCATCAGCACATCCGCGCCGCGCACGGCGTCTTCGATATGCCGGGTAAGCTGCAGCCCAGGCGCCAAGGTCTCCGCCACGTCCGGCACGAACTCCGGCGGACCGCACAGCGTGATCTTTGCGCCCAGCCTGGTCAGCAGATGGCAGGCCGAGCGGGCCACGCGGCTATGGAGGATATCGCCGACGATCGAGATGTGCAGTCCCTGGCAGGACTTTTTGTGACGCAGGATCGTGTAGGCGTCGAGCAGGGCTTGCGACGGATGTTCGTGCATGCCGTCTCCAGCATTGACGACGGCGATGTCGAGGTGCTGCGCCATCAGGTGTGGCGCGCCCGCGAGCGGGTGGCGAATCACGATCACGTCAGCGCCGACCGCGCGCAGAGTGTAGCCGGTGTCGAGCAGCGATTCGCCCTTCTCAACGCTCGAACCGCTCGACTGCACCAGCGTGGTCATGGCCCCCATCGACTGGGCGGCGATCTCAAAGGAGGAACGGGTGCGGGTGGATGGTTCGTAGAACAGAAGCACCACGCGCTTGCCGCGGAGCAGCGGCCGGGGCTGCTGCGGATTCATGCGCCGGGCCAGCTTCAGGATCTTGAGAATCTCCGGCCCTTCGAGCTGTTCGATACCGAGTAGTGAACCGCGCGCGACCTTGTTCATCGGTTGCCTCGGAGACAGGATCGATCCGGCCCCCGGGTGTCTTCCCCGAACTTTGCTCAGCTTTCCTGCTCCATCAGCATGACTTGTTCCGCATCGTCGATTTCACGCAAGCGCACTTCGATGATCTGGTTGGCGGTGGTCTGCACCTTGCGCCCCACGTAGGTGGCTTCGACCGGTAACTCGCGATGCCCGCGATCGATGAGCGTGCAGAGCTGTACCTGGCGCGGGCGTCCGTACCGGAACAGTGCGTCCAGCGCGGCCCGGGTCGTTCGACCGGTGTACAGCACATCATCAACCAGGATGATCGTCTTGCCGGTGATCGGGATGCCAATCTCGGCCTTCTGCACCACGGGCTTCGGGCCCGGCGTGGACAAATCGTCCCGATAGAGGGTGATGTCGAGCGTTCCCACCGGCAAGGGCTTTTTCTCAATGCGCCCGATGGTTTTCGCCAACCGCTCGGCCAGGGGCACGCCCCGGCGCCGGATTCCCACCAGTCCCAGGTCGCCGCTTCCATTATTTTTTTCGACAATCTCGTGCGCCAGACGCACCAGCGTGCGCTCGATCTCCGAGGCCGACATCAACTGGGTCTTTTCACGCACGTTAGGATTGCGGGCCAGCTTGGAAGTCATAAACGCTGCATCATACGCGTCGGCAGTGCCGCCGGGCAAGGTTAGGTTGGCCGAATCTGCGGGGCCGACGCACGAGCACGTCATTCCGTCGGGGTGGCCTCCGCCTTCTTCCCATACCCGTCGCAAGCCAGCACCGGCAGGCGCGGATATTTCCGAAATCGCGAATCGGTCAGAGCGAGTTCGCACAGAAGGAACACCGAACCGCGCTCGGACTCGATCCGCCGGGCGTGGGCGCAATCAGCGCACAGGCCGGCGTTCGGCCGATTCCGGGTGGGGTCGGAGGGAGAAGTCACACCCGCAAGATAGCAGGCGGCAGTAGGTTGGTGGCGCTACCGGCGCCCCCGTTTACGTATCCAGGCGCCATACCATGCGCCACCGATGCTGGACCCGACGACAAGGATCACAAACATCACGAAAAGCCCAGAGGCGACGAAGAAAGCCAGCCCGCCGGGCGCCTTCAGAAGTTCCAGCATCTGCTGCATCTTTTGGGCGTCGTAGCCGCGGCTGACCAGCTGGGGCACGCTGTCCGCCATCAACTTGTGCATCTCGTCTGCGCGGTAAACGACCATTGCGACCACCATGACCGCGAGAAACAGGAAACCGAATCCACCACTGGCCGCTCCCAGCTGCACGCCGGCGCCGGGCGTGACCGGCGCGTCTTTCGCTTTTCGGAGGTAAAGCCTGACAGACCAGGCGCCGCCCGCCATGAAGGCGAGCCCAAACACCGCGAACGGAGCTAACGCAGATCCGGCCCCAAGCACTGCCAACGGAATCACCAGCAAGAGGGAAAAAGCTCCGCCCAAGGCCGCGCAGGGAAGAGCCTGGGACCACTGGATGCGGGCCGATCGAGCTTGCGGCAAAAGCTGGGAAGGAAAGACCGTCGGGTGGCCGGCAAGTTCAGGGACGTCGGGAACGACGAGGGGCTGGGGCTCCATCCCGACTACGCGAATCTGGGGAGCGCGGCACTGCTTGCAAAACGGGACTCCGTCTTCCACGGCTGCACCACAGTTTGCACAGGGATGTTCCACGGGACTTCAAGGTACCGCAGCGCGCAGAACCGAAGCAAGGAAGGGACCGGGAAATGCACCGGATGGGTCCGGGGAGCCCCGGGCATCCTCGCCCGTCGGCTCGGGGGGCCGAGAGCGCGCGGCCGCTCGCCCTCGCCGGGACTCCGCTAAATCGTATCCTTGTCCCCGCCGCGGGTCTGGACGAATACCAGGGCGAAGTCGGTGCCCTTGCCTTGGTCTTCTGGTGAAATGGAGACCAGGTGCTGGTTGTCCCGGGTGCCGACCTTCAGTTCGAGCGTGGTGCCGCTCTCGTGCTCACACCTGAGTTTCTGCGAGTCTTTCTCGACCCGGTCACTATCTTTGCCAATGTGTACATCGACATCGCCGACGTCGCCGTGTCGGCCACTGGTATGGCACTCCAGGATGGTTCCGTACTTCTTCAGCTGGTCCTTGTAGTAGGCGGCGACCTTCTCAGGCGGATCGTCAGACCGGTACTCGATCGCGACCACCTTCAGGCCGAAAAAGCCGGCCGAGATGTTGACGTTCGCGCTCTTCTGTTCCCCAGGCTTGTCAAGGTCTTTCTGACGGGCGCCCGGGTAGACCGGCAGACCGGTATCCCGGACGTCAGCGCCTTTGCTGACGTGGATTCCAGCGATGGGCGTCTCGATGTCGATCTTCTTGTCCTCGCCGTTGTCAGCCTTCTTTACGTTGATGCTGCAGGCGGGCAGGGCGAGGAACGCCACCAGAGCAAGCGTGAACCGGAACGCGACACTAGGGCGCGGAAATCTTTGCATCTTGCGATCCTCCCTCTCGAAGCTGGGCGTGCCGCTCGATACCGGCGCCGCGCTCGGCGACGTTCGGAATGCTGACCGGCAGGCGTCCGCGTATCGGGATCTCTCCAAACAAGGCCTTCACCGCGCTCAGCTCCGAAATCGTCGCATTGGAAAACGTGCACAAATAGTTCTGGATCCCCGGAAAATCCGCTCCCACATAGGGATTGCCGAGGGCGACCACGGCTGTCTTCTGGGCGGCATGCTCCATCAGTTTGCTCAACAGGACGCCGGTCGAGTCCGCGACCGCGACCGAGTTCTTGAGGCCGCCCGGGGTTGGTATCACGTAGACACCGGCAATCACCGCTTGCGCCTCATCTGCGGCTTTGAGCACTTCATCCGTCATCGCGGCCGCGATGCGCGGATCCACATAAATCACATTCGCATCCGGCACGCGGCTGCGCACCTGGCGTGCCAGCATCCGGCCCGCATCGGTCCGTACGTCCTCGGAGAACACAACAACCACAAGGTGGTTGTGTATCTCCTCTGTCGTCATATACGGAAGGCCCCCCTGCGCGGTTCCCACGGACTTGAGAGGCAGGAGCTTGCCATTGTCACGCACCAGGGTAACGGCGTCGTCAGCCACCTGCTGGCCGACGGCCATACTCTGCGGCTTGCCCACTTCGCTCGAAATGCTAGCAATATCGACCAGCCTGGCTTTGTGCAGTCCGAGGGAAGCTTTTGTCTTCAGTATCTTGAGGACCGATTCGTCGAGGCGCGCCGTCGAAATTTCTCCGCTCCCGATGGCCTGCAGCATCGCCTTGTAGGAGGCGTCGAGGTCGGCCGGGATGAGCAGCAAGTCGTTGCCGGCCTTGAACGCTTCGACCGCCGCTCGGCCCACATTGGAGGCGTAGAGCCGGGTCAACCCGGCCATGTCGAGGGCATCGGTAGTCACGATTCCCTGGAATTTCATCTGCTTCTTGAGGAGATCGGTGACCACAGGCGCCGAGATGGTCGCGACCCGATTCGGATCCGGTTCGAGGGCGGGGACGCTCACATGCGCGACCATGATCGAATCCACACCGGCGTCGATCGCTTTCTGGAAGGGGGGCAACTCGATCGACTTCAGGTGCGCCATGTCACCGTTCACGCGCGCGACTCCCAGGTGCGAATCGGTTGCGGTATCTCCGTGGCCGGGGAAGTGCTTGGCGGTGGCGAGCATCCCCCCGGCATGGGCTCCTCGGATATAAGCAGCAACCAAGTCGCCGACCTGTTGCGGGTCTTCGCCGAAGGAACGCGTGTTGATTACGGGATTGACGGGATTCGAGTTCACATCCGCCACCGGAAAGAAGTTCCAGTGAATGCCGATGGCGCGCGCTTCCTGCGCGGTGATGCGTCCGAAAGCTTCCGAATACTCGAGCTTCCCGGCTGCGCCAAACGCCATGGCGTGGGGAAAAATCGTCGGCCCATTCAAGCGCATGGTCAGGCCGCGCTCGAAGTCAGCGGCCAGCAGGAGCGGGAGCTTCGAGTCTTCCTGCAGCCTGTTCAACAGCATCGCGGCTTCGTAGGGCTCGCTCTTGATGAGGAAGGGGCCATCCAGGGGAACAGTCATCGCGAACGAGCCGACGTGATACTTGTGGATGGCGTCGCGCAGCGGCGCGTACGTCTCACTGTCGCTGTTCAGGAATTGCGCGCGCACCCACACCATGAAAAGCTGTCCAACTTTTTCTTCGGTGGACAACTGCTGCAGAGTCTTCTCCGCCCACTTCTCCCGGTTGCGGTCGAGATGAATGGTTCCGGGCCGCAGGTAGCGGTCTTTCGCGAATGCCGCAGTCATCACAAAGATAAGAAACAGAGCCGTGGCGGAACGCATAGGCAGACGATAGCACGAGACTCAGGCCTTGGGGTCTTGGGCCTTGGGGTCTGCGGTTCGGACGACCGAGAAGGCCCGTTCGCCCGAAGCCCGGCGCCAACCCTGAAGAGCCGAGACCTGACGTCCCGGGGACAGGACCTTAACACCTGCGACCTAAGACCTCGCTCACGCGTTCCATGGCCGCCCTCTGCATTCCCGCTTCGTCCCCGAAGCCTGAAAGCCAGACAACTTCCGGCTCGCGCCGGAACCATGTCATCTGGCGCTTGGCGTAGTTGCGATGGGCCTGCTGGGCGGCGGCCACTGCGGAATCCAGGGTCACCTCTCCGCGCAATAACTGCACCGCCTGCCGGTAGCCGAGCGAGGCGAGCGGGCGAGCGGAGTCGCCGTGCAGCTCGAGCAATTGCTTGGTCTCTTCGATCAGACCTTCGTCGAACATGCGGCGCGCGCGCTCGTTGATGCGTGCATAGAGCGCGTCGCGCTGCGGCTTCAGGCCGAGGCGGAGGATGCGGAAACCTTGTAGCGGGTCGCGGCCCTGCTTCCACATCTCGGTCATCTGCGCGCGGCTGGCGAGGCAGATCTCAATCGCGCGGATCAGTTTGGGCGCGTCGTTGGCATGAAGTTTGTCGGCCGCTGCGGGATCGAGACGGCGAAGGATGCGATGCAGATAGGCGGAACCCTGTTTGGCGACGCGTTCGCGCAGGCGCTCACGCAACTGCTCGGAGCGCTGCGGACCTCGAAAAAGTCCTTCGAGTAGGGCGCGCAGATAGAGGCCGGCGCCTCCAACCACGACCGGCAAGTGACCCCGCGCCTTGACCTCATCGAGTACCTGGCGCGCTTGGCGCCCGTACTCGCCCGCCGTCATGTATGCGGCAGGCTCGACGATGTCGAACAGATGTTGGGGGAGCCGCGAGCGCTCTTCGGCACTGGGCTTGGCGGCGCCGATGTCGAATTCGCGATACATCGCGACCGAGTCACAATTGATGATTTCGCCTTGAAAGCGTTCCGCGAGGACGAGCGAGAGCGCGGTCTTGCCGCTGGCGGTGGGGCCGAGGATGACGACCAGCAGCGGGTCGGGCAACGCCGTCAGCGCAGGCTCCAGTGCATCGCCTGCCAAAAGCGAACCAGCGTGATCGCCAGCAGCGTCCCCGCGATGATCAGCAGACCGGTCGTTTCCATCGCGTAAACATGGTGTCGGGGATGCCCCGCTTGGGGGTGCGCCTTACTCTCGATGGGGGAGGTCATACCCACATTGTAGCGCTGGAGGGGGCTGGGAAGAACAGCCGGTTGTGGACCGGGATACAAAATTGCGCAATGTTGCCCGCGCGGCCTTCGGTCTGGAGCCTCAGGTCTTAAGTTGGTAACCGCAGGAACCCTTCGCTCGGAGGCTCTACCCGGGAAGCCTGGTGGGAGAGAGCGCAAGCCGGAGCAAAACCTAGACCGATGGTTGCCGGGGGGGACGCTGAAGCCTGCAACCCAAGAAACAAGACCCGAGACCTCGAGACACCTGCGAGCCAAGAGCCGAGCTTTTGCGGTGATAAACTACCGCGTCGTTGCCATGCCTATGCCGGAAGCCAGTTCGGCCGGGAAGATTGTGCGCTTTGGGGTCTTCGAAGTGGACCTTGTCTCCGGAGAACTGCGCAAGAACGGCAGCCGCATCCGTGTGCAGGAACAGCCCTTCCAGGTGCTCACCATGTTGCTGGAGCGGCCCGGCGAGACGGTCACGCGCGAAGACTTGCGCAGTAAACTCTGGCCCGCCGACACCTTCGTTGATTTCGATCACAGTCTGAATACCGCGGTGAACAAGCTGCGCGAGGCGCTTGGGGACGCAGCCGCGAACCCGCGCTTTGTCGGGACAGTGGCGCGTCGTGGATACCGCTTCATCGCGCCGGTAGAGGAGAAGGGGGGAGATTCGGTGGCGACGAAACAGGCGGGGGCTTTGCCTGGAAGGCCAGGCGAGGGGGCGCTTCGCTCAGACATCGGGCTGCTCCCGGAGCTGGCTGTTCCCGTTCCCCGGCGCGGGCTCACGCGGGGATTGTTCCTGCTTATCCAGGTCATGTACCTGATCTTCTACCTGGAGGCCCTGTTTCATTGGCAGGAGGCGCACAGGATTGCGGACTCGTTTCTGCCTGGATGGAGTGCGGTGGCGATCGTAGTGGCAGTGCTGGTGACAGCGGGAATCGGCATTCCGCTGCGCTGCTACCTCATTTCGGCGGTGGGATTTGATCATCGGCTCTTGGGGGAGAAGTTCCAACGGCTGTTCCCGGCCATCCTGGCCATGGATCAGTTGTGGGCGGTGGCGCCTTTCCTGCTGGCGCCGCAAATTGGATTCGGGGCCGCTTTCGCGGCAACGGCTGGGTTGCTGTACCTTCCTTTCTCGGAGCGGACTTTGGTTCGGATGGCTTATCCCGATGGGGAAAAAGCTTCCCCCCGCTAAGGCCGAACCACGACCAGAGGCGCGAAATCTCCGATCCGGGTCTGGATCGCCGGCCTGGAAAAGCTTGCGCCGCCGAGGGGGCGGAGGCGCCGAGAAACCGAAAGGCATGCTTTGGTTTCCGGCCGAAATTTTGGGAACTCTGCTTACCGGGTTCGCGTATCTGGGTCTGAGACGTGGGGAGTGGTGTGCGCACCTCGCGTCCGAAGGAGTGACCATGCGACGCTTGCTTTGGATGGGAATGGGATTGTCGATTCCGTTGTCGCTGTCGCTGCTGGCGCAGGGCGAGGAGTGGAAGAAGGCGTTCCCGATCGCCGGACAGGCGGAATTGCGGGTGGAGACCTCCGACGCCAACATTCGCGTCGATACCTGGGACCAGAGGAGCATCGAGGCGCGGGTGACCTCTGAGAAGTGGGGGGTCGGGCAAGGGGGCATCCAGGTGTACGACCACCAAACGGGCGATGCGGTCGAGATCGAAGTGCGTTTCCCGCATGCTGTCGAAATCTTCAGCATGGGGAGCCGGCGTACGCTCATTGAAATTCATATGCCGCGCGCAGGGAAGGTTCGGCTGCACACGGGGGACGGCGAGATCCGGCTGCGCGACGTGAAGGGCGACCTGGACCTGGAAAGCGGAGATGGGCGGGTGGAAGTGGAGGGCACCGACGGTGTGCTGAGAGCGCACTCCGAAGACGGCCTCATTCGGGCCAGAGGACGATTTGACAACCTGGATATCAGCACCGGTGACGGGAGGATCGAAGCCGAGGCGATGGCAGGATCGACCATCGGCAAAGGCTGGAACCTCAAAACGGGGGACGGCGGTGTCACGCTCTCGCTGCCGGAAAATTTTGCTGCCGAGATCGTCTTGCGCACCGGCGACGGGCACATCACGCTGGATATGCCGGTCACCGTGGAAGGCCGGTATGACGACCGCAATATCCACGGGAAACTGAACGGGGGTGGCAGCGGGCTCTTGAATGTTCACACGGGAGACGGATCAATACGATTGGGAAAGTCGTAGGGAGCGAATCGCTTTTGGTTGGCAGCGGTGGGCTTGGGGCTTCCCGGTCACGGTCTGGTCCGCTCTGCTCAAGTTGCTTTGCGAACGAAACCCATGCGCTCTTCAAGAATTGGCGTTCTGTTGCGGGCGGGAATTCTGATTTCCTCATGCTGCGCGCAAGATCAGCCACCCGGGCGCCACCCGCCCGTGCTTGACGTTTCCTCGATGGATGCGAGCGTCGATCCATGCGTGGACTTCTATGCCTACTCGTGCGGCGGATGGATTAAGAAGAATCCTATTCCGCCGGACCAGTCGAGCTGGAGCGTTTACGGGGCACTCGCGGATGATAACCAGGCGCGCCTGCGGGGAATCCTCGAGAGCGCCGCGGCTCGAAGCGGGGAGCGCACGGCCTACACCGGGAAAATCGGGGACTACTACGCCTCCTGCGTGGACGAGACGACCGTCGATGCGCTTGGCGCAACGCCCCTCCGCGGACCATTGGAGACGATTGAAAAACTCGCGTCCAAAAGCGGGATTGCCGACGTGGTTGCCGGCTTGGCTTACCAGGGGGCGCTGTTCCGATTCCGATCGGACCAGGACTACAAGGATTCGACGCGCGTGATCGCCGAGGCGGACCAGGGTGGGCTCGGTCTTCCGGACCGGGACTACTACGTCAACCAGAACGCCCGGTCGGAGGAGCTGCGCAAGGCTTACGTGGCGCATGTGCAGAAGATGTTCGAACTCCTCGGGGATAACCCGGGGACGGCGGTCGCGGAAGCGAAGGCAGTGATGCGGATCGAAACCGAACTCGCTCGCGGTTCGATGACCCGGGTCGAGAGACGCGAGCCGAAGCGTCTCTATCACAAGATGACGGTGAAGGAACTCGAGAAGCTCAGCCCGCAATTCGATTGGAGCGCGTACTTCACCCGGTCCAGCTTGCCTTCGTTGAGGTCCTTGAATGTGGTGGCGCCGGGATTCTTCGCAGAGATGGGCAGGCAAATCAATGAGGAAGGTCTGGCCGACTGGAAGGCCTACCTGCGCTGGCACCTGATGCACGCCAACGCCCGCTTTCTGTCGTCCGCGTTCGTGAATGAGGATTTCAATTTCTTTGGGAGGACGCTCGAGGGGCGCGAACAGTTGCAGCCGCGCTGGAAGCGCTGCGTGGAGGACACCGACCATGACCTGGGCGAAGCTCTGGGACAGGCGTACGTGGAGACGTACTTCAGCGCGCAGGCCAAGCAGAAGGCCCTGGCGATGGTGACGGAAATCGAAGGGGCCATGCAGGAAGACATTGAGGCGCTCCGGTGGATGTCGCCCGACACGAAGAAGAATGCGCTCAAGAAGCTGCGGGCGGTCAAAAACAAGATCGGCTACCCGGACCGATGGCGCGACTACAGTCGACTGGAGATCAGGCGCGGCGATGAGATGGGAAATGTGGAGCGGGCGCGGCAGTTTGAGTTCAACCGGCAGTTGGCGAAGATCGGCAAGCCGGTCGATCCCCGGGAGTGGGGCATGACGCCGCCCACGGTGAATGCCGAATATGAACCGCAGAGGAACGAGATCAATTTCCCGGCGGGGATTCTGCAGCCCCCGCTGTTTGATCCCTCATCGGATGGGGCGCCCAACTATGGGGACACCGGTGCAACCATCGGGCACGAACTCACGCACGGCTTCGATGACGAGGGCCGCCAGTTCGACGCGCACGGCAACTTGCGCAACTGGTGGAGGAAAGCGGACGGAAAGGAGTTCGAGAAGCGCGCCAGCTGCATCTCGGATCAATACTCGAAATACGTGATCATCGACGACCTCAAGATCAACGGCAAGCTGACGCTGGGCGAGGATGTCGCGGACCTGGGCGGGCTGATCCTGGCGTACATGGCGTGGAAGGAATCTACCAGGGGCCAGAAGCTGGCGCCCATCGACGGCCTGACGGCCGAGCAGCGCTTCTTCGTCGGCTACGGGCAGAGCTGGTGCGGGAGCCTACGGGACGAGGAAAAGCGGCTGAGGGCGAGGGTTGATCCGCACTCCCCCGACCAGTACCGCGCGAGCGGCGTGGTCGCCAACATGCCGGAGTTCCAGGAGGCGTTCCACTGCCAGACGGGTGCGCGCATGGCGCCGGAGGAGCGCTGCAGGGTTTGGTGAGGCGGTCGCTGGCTGTGGGTGAGCGGGAAAGCATGCGACCCCGAAGGTTGTCGCCGAAGCGCGTCTCTCTCCTGTCGCATCGCTCTCCGGTGGGGACCGTATCCCGTGTACGCTCTCCCTGCGACCCCACATTGGCAGGCGACGTACAAGGGATTCTTCGGGTCAGCCTCGCGCGTGATCGTCGCGGTGGACTCGGACGTTCTGATTTTGAGCAGCCAAGCAGCGAACGACGGGGGATTCATCGACCGGGTGATGCCAAATGCCATGGCCAAAGCATGGCCAGAGGGATAGGAGCCTTCGGGGAAGCGTGGCCCCATCTTCCAGAGGTGCGACCCTAGCGGAACTCTGTGCCGTCGGTGTTCAGGTTGTAGTAGTAGCTGAAGCGCAGACCGAGGTAGGGGCCTGGGAACTCTTTCGGAAGCGGTGGAAACGGGTTGGATCCCGTAATGCTGCCAAAGGCAGGACGGTCCAGAGCCACGTCGCCGGAGGAGCTCATGACTTTGAGACCGGCGACGCTGCCGTCTTTCTGAATGAAAAACTCAATCACGACCTTGCCCTTCTTCATGACGGCCGATTCCGGAATCAGGGCATACCAGTTCTGCTTCACGTCGTGCAGCACGCGGGCGAGATAGGGATTGAAGTCGACCCCCATCGTGTCCGTCAGCACTTCCATCGGACCCAGGGTGCCGGCTTTGCCTTGATTTAGTCCGAAGTCTCCGCCGTCCCCGCCGTAGCCGCCGCGGTTCTGCGCCGCCGCCCGGGCGGCCTGATCAATCGCCGAACCTGCCGACATGCTGCCCCCGAACTTCACCTGCGGTGAGGGCTGCACCGGCGGTTGCAGCTGGGCGAGCTGGTTCTGGGCTTGGTTCTGCGGAGGGGGCGGACCCTGCTGGGGGATCTGCGGGCCCGGATTGTCTTGCGCCTGGGAAGCCGCGTCCGGAGCTGGTTGCTGACTTTGAACGCCGCTCGGTCGCGGCGTTCCGGGACGGCTGCTGGCCATCAGCTTCTTCAACTCCTTAGGGTCGGGCTGCGGCGTGCGCGAGGAGGCGGTGCGATCCTTGTCCGAGATCACATTCGTGTCGGGCCGCTTGGCGATCTTCTGCAAATCCGGCGGCAACTCAATATAAGTAAGTTCCTTCTGGCGGAGAAGATCCTGGACCGACACACTCATCACCGGCTGCTGATGCAGAAACACGCGGCGATAAAATCCTTCGATGCGGGGCTGGTTCACGAACAGGATGATGACCAGCAGGTGCACGATGACCGAGAGCCAGGCGGCCTCGCGGCGACGCGAGCGTGTGAGATCGTCCTGCAAGTGGAGAAGCAGCCGGGGAACCGCGTCTTCGTCGAAGTGGCGGTAAGCGGTTTCCCAATGGCGCGCGTCGTAGAGGCCCGGAGCATCCTGCGCTGGCGCCGCGGGCGGCGGCAACGGATCTCTCGGCGGTGTTTGCGTGGTGGACATCAACGGGCATTCAGCCTTTAGACACAAACCCGGGACTCCGGATTGCCGGCCACAGGAATCCGGCCGGCGGTCCTTCAGGGCGAATTTACCTTTATTCTCGCACCTTTTGCGGAAAACCGCTAAAGGTCAGAAGTCCTGAGACTTAGGGATGCATCCCCTCTATAAAGGGTAGAACACCGGCGCTGAGGGGCCAAGCAGAGATTTGTAAAGGTTTGTAGCTGGGTCGAGCACAGCCGAGGTCAGCGGCTGGCCAGCTTTTCCAGGTTGATCTTGTCGCTGTGCTTACGGATTTGGTCGACGATCCCCAGAGCCAGGGCGAGGGCGCGGCGGCCGTCTTCGAGCGGCACGACCGGGGTGGAGCGGGAGCGCACCGCATCCAGGAACGACTTAAGTTCTGCGTGCAGCGGTTCTTCGGCCGTGATCGCGGGCTTGACCCTACCGATTTGGGGATTCACGGAGGGAGTCGTCGGTTTGCCGGGGTCGTCGCCGACGGTGAAGGCGACAACGTCCTGGCGCCCGTAGTCGATCGAGATGTATTGCCGGGGCTGGAAAAAGCGCAGCTTGCGGATGCGTTCGGTGGAGACGCGGCTGGCGGTGAAGTTCGCTACGCAGCCCGAGGCGAACTCGACGCGAGCATTCGCGATATCGGTTTTCCCGGAGAGGATGGGCAAGCCGACCGCGCGCACGTCCGCGAACGGTGAATTGACGAACGAGAGCACGATGTCGAGATCGTGGATCATGAGGTCCAGCACGACATCCACATCGAGCGCACGAGGGGTGAAGACGCTGAGGCGATGGACTTCGAAGAACATGGGCTGCGTGATCAGCGGGATGGTCGCGCGCACGGCCGGGTTGAAGCGTTCCAGGTGGCCCACCTGGGCGATCCGCTGATTCGCCTGGGCCAGCCCGATGAGTTCGTCCGCGTCGTCCAGGGATGACGCCAAGGGCTTTTCGATGAGGACATCGACGCCGGCTTCGATCAGGATGCGGGCGACGTCCAGATGGTGAACGGTGGGAACCGTGACGGAGGCCGCCTGGACTTCGCTGTGGGTGGTGACGAGCTGTTCCAGGGATCCGAAGGAGCGGCATCCGAATTCGCGGCCGACGGCGTCGGCGCGGCTGACGTCACGGTCGACGACGCCCAGCAGACGGACCGGTTCGCCTTGGTCCTCGAGTTGTCTGTAGACGCGGGCGTGGTTGCGGCCGAACGCGCCCACGCCGATCACTGCGACGTTAATGGTGCTATCGGAGTTCAGGCAGGCGTTCTCAGGGGGCTGGTTGCCGTCGATTGCCGATTGTATCTGCGCGGGACGCGCAGGTATAGCAGGGTTTCTGCCTAGTTTCTCAAAAACGCGCCTTCTTGAGAATGGCGATCTGCCCAGCGTGGTACAGCCCGTGCTGCGTCACCCCGTGGAGCATGAAATAGACGTCGTAGTTCTTGCCGGGAACGGGTTCTCGGAGGCGCGCATCGGGCAACGCCGAGACGGTCTTGACCAGTTCTTTGTGGATCTTCTTGAGGTGGGCAAGGGCTTCCGTCCAGGCGGCCTTGCTCTGGTCTGTGACGGGCGGGAAGTCCTGGGAGGCGTTGAGGGTCACCGCTTTCCCTGTGACCAGTCGCCGATTGACAGCGCCATCCCAGGCAGCGATGTGCAAAACCAGCTCCCAGATGCTGTGCGCGTCGGGCAGAGGATGAGCAGCAGCGCTGGCGGCGTCGACGTCGGAGAGCAGTTCGAGCACAGCCGGACCATGCCAGGCGCTGCCTTCGAAGGCGCAGCGCAGTTGATGGGCGATTCGAACGGCTTCCGACATGGCATCAGTCCGCGAGGATGGTTATTTTAGCGTCATTGGCGGTTTGCGCGATCAGGTTGCCATCGAGCAGCAGGCACTTTCCGGCGTCCAGCGCCAGGCAGGTGGCTCCGGCGCTGCGCATCAGCTCGACGGTTTTCAGGCCGATCACCGGGACGTCGAAGCGCATGTCCTGGTTCGGCTTGGCGATTTTCACGACGGTCAGGGCGCGGCTCAGGGTGGAGGCGTCGCCTGCGAGCGAGCGCATGAGTTGCCCGGCGCGTTCGAGGGTGGCGTCGGTACCCTCCATCGCTTCGACCGCCACGCATGCGGTTTCGGCGACCACCACGGTCTGGCCGATGTCGTAGTGCGCGAGATGGCGGGCAAGGGCGCGTCCGTAGTAGATATTTTTCTTTTCTTGGTCGGTCGGGGCGCGCTCGGTGAGCACCCCGCGCTGGGCGAGTAGGGGCGCAAGCAAGGACGTCGAGTCCTCCAGGAGGATGCCTTCGTCGCCGAGTACTTTCGCAACCGCGCCCAGCAACGCATCGGTGTTGCGCGTGCCCAACGAGAGCAGCAGCTTGGCAAGTCGCCAATCCGGTTTGATGCTGGAGAAGATCTGCTTGTGCTTGACCTGGCCGGCCATGATGGTGCGGTGGACCCCTTCGCTCTTGAAGGTCTCGATCAGTTTCGACAGCTCGCCGAGCGAGAGCCAATGGACCGAAGCAGCGCCGCTCGATTCGATTTCCGGAAGTGCCTCTTCCCGGATGGCGGCGACTACGACCTCAAACCCCTGCTCCCGGGCGGCGTCGAGAATCAGGAAAGGGAACTTGCCATTGCCGGCGATCAGACCGAGTTTTCCTTGGGAAGGCATAGTGGGCAGGGATGCGTGGCCAGCGTCCTTACGTCCTCCTTCGAGCCCCGGACACTTTACTTGATCACTCCTCTTTCGGATGACTCAATAAACCGTATCAGGCGCTCGACATCCTGGTCGAGATCGGCCTCCGTCCTCAATCTCTCGAGAGCCTGCGAGGTGTTGAGCTTCGAGGCCAACAGGATTTTGTAGGCGTGATGAATCTTGCGGATGCGCTCTTTGCTGAAACCGCGCCGCTCCAGGCCCACGGAATTCATTCCGAAGGCGTGCGTGTTTCGTTCGGCCGAGGTCTTCGAGAACGGCAGGACATCCTGCGTGATGGTTGTGCCGCCGCCGACGTAGGCGTGCGCCCCGATGCGAACGAACTGATGGACGGGGCACAGCGCGCCCACCATCGCCCAATCTTCCACCGTCACGTGCCCGCCAAGCGTAGCTGCGTTGGCCATGATGACGTGGTCCCCGATGAGGCAGTCGTGGGCGATGTGGGTGTAAGCCATGATCAAGGTGTGACTGCCCACGCGGGTCAGGCCGCCGCCTTTGGCAGTGCCCCGGTTGATGGTCACAAACTCGCGGATGCGGTTGTGATCGCCGATCTCGAGGCGCGTGGGTTCGCCGGCGTAGCTGATGTCCTGGGGCGCGAGCCCAACCGAACTGAAGGGGAAGAAGCCGTTGTGGGCGCCGATTTTCGTGGGGCCCTCGAGCGCAACGTGGGAAACCAGTTCGCAGCCTTCGCCCAGTTCCACTTCAGGGCCAATCACGCAATAGGGGCCGATCTTGCAGGTGGGATGAATCTTGGCGCCAGCATCGATGAGGGCGGTGGGGTGAATGCTCATCAGCAACGAGTACCGGGTGTCGAGTACCGGGTTGCAGGTGCGTTTCTCATCGCCGCGCTAGCCCTCGGCCGCGGGGGAGGGGCTTTCCCTCTCGAGCTCTGCCGGCTCGAAGGAACGGGGTACCAGGCGGCAGCTCACGGTCGCTTCCGTGACCCGCTTGTCGCCCACGAAGACCTTTCCCTCCATGCGCACGGCATTCATGCGCCACGATTTCACTTCCACTTCGATGCGCAGCTGATCCCCGGGAACCACCGGGCGGCGGAAACGGGCGCGCTCGATGCCGGTGAAAACCATCAGTTTCTGGTCGCGGTCTTCTACCTCGGTGAGCAACAGGGCGCCACCGGCCTGCGCAATCGCCTCCACGATCAAGACGCCCGGCATGATCGGCAGGTTAGGAAAGTGGCCCTGGAAGAAGGGTTCGTTGATGGTGACGTTCTTGATGGCAACGATGCGCTCTTTCGGTGTCAGATCGACCACCCGGTCGATCAGCAGAAAGGGGTAGCGGTGCGGCAAAATACGCTGGATTTCGTGGATGTCCAGGGTGGTCTTGGCCGGCACGGGAGTTTCGGTCTCAGGGTGAGTGATATCGGTCATTCGCGAGACTCAAGCAGCCCGAAGATTATACTGTACCGCACCCTGCGCGACAGCGATGGGGACGGCCAGCCCTTGGTTTGTGCACCGCGAGGAATCTGCGGAGCTTTTTCAGAGGCTGCAGTGCATAGCTGGTCGATCACGCCAGCAGCAAGACAATCATGAAGAAGCCACCTAGCAAAGCGATATTTTCCGGGGCCGCGATTGTAGATCGACCCGCCAAAATGCGGCTCGAGTATTTCGAGCAGTGCCGCGACCAGATGGTCGACACCATACGCCGGCTGGTCGAAATCGAGTCGCCCAGCGACAACCCGCCGGCGGTCGATCGGATCAGCGCGTTCGTGGCGGAGGAATTCGCGGCGCTAGGCGGACGAGCGCAATTCCACCGCGTGACCGAGTTCGGGAATCATTTGCAGGTGGATTTCGAAGGTGAGACCCAACAGAAACCGGTGTTGCTACTCGGGCACTATGACACCGTCTACCCCATGGGGAGCCTCGCCACCATGCCGTGCCGCACGGGCAACGGACGGCTGTGGGGGCCGGGTGTACTCGACATGAAGTCTGGCATCGCGCTCATGCTCTATGCGATTCAGGGTTTGCAGGCCTGGCATGGTCGGTTGCCTCGGCCGGTCACCGTGCTGCTGGTTTCCGATGAAGAGGTCGGCAGTGCCTCGTCGCGTCACATCACCGAAGGCCTGGCAAAACAGTCCTCCGCCGTGTTGGTGCTGGAGCCTTCCTATGGTCCGAAGGGCGCTGTGAAGACCGCCCGGAAGGGCGTTGGGGAGTACAGACTGAGAGTGACGGGGGTCGCGTCCCACTCGGGACTCGATTTCGAGAAAGGGCAGAGTGCGATCCTGGAACTGGCGCACCAGATCCTGGCGATCTCGAAGCTGGTCGACCGGACGCGAGGCCTGACCCTAAACGTTGGCCTGGTGCAGGGAGGAACGCGGGTGAACGTGATCGCCGCCGAGGCGGCAGCTTCCCTGGACGTACGCATTGCCCGCATGAAAGACGCCGCCGGGGTGGACCGAAAGCTGCGTTCCCTGAAGCCCTTCAACCGGAAGTGCAAGCTGGAGGTGACGGGTGGCATCAATCGTCCGCCGATGGAAAGAAATGCAGGAGTGGCCCAGCTCTACAACCGGGCATCGGTGATCGCCCGGGAACTCGGCTGGAAGCTAAGCGAGGCGGCCGTGGGCGGAGGCTCGGACGGGAACTTCACGGCAGGCCTGGGGGTTGCGACGCTCGACGGACTGGGGGGCGTCGGAGACGGCGCGCATGCTGTGCATGAGTTTGTCCTGGTCTCGGAATTGCCCAGGCGAGCGGCGTTGCTGGCGGGACTGATCGAGGGCGTGTAAGGGTCGTTGGTCCTCTGGCGGTTGGTGGTTCGCCTTCTGCCCGAAATCAGGTTCGGAGTTTCGCTGACCATACCCCAGGCCTTCCCGTCACCCCAGGCGTTTCCGTCCATCCACGGTTGCTTTTGACTCCCGAGGGGTGGAAGCCTAGAATTTAGGCGAGGGGAATGAGCGAGTCTGCAGGCGCTCGAGCGAGCGCCAGGGCGAACCCCCGCTGGAGGTATTGCATGCCTGGCAAATTGGGTTTGCCTGAAATCCTGCTGCTGCTGGCCGTCGCCCTATTGATCTTCGGCCCAAGTAAGTTGGCCGATCTGGGCAAGGGTTTGGGCGAAGGGATCAAGAACTTCAAGTCAGCGGTCAAAGACGGCGAGCAGGATTCCGACAAGAAAAGCTGAAAATGCGCGCGCAGAGCCCCGTCGAGTGTCTGCCCTGGACAGAGGGATACAGTCATCCTCGAGAAGATCGCGGATCGCGGCTTTGTCGTCACACCACCCCCCATTCCTTGAGCATCCGGTAGACCAGAGCCATGGGTAGTCCCACCACATTCGAATAGTCCCCCTCGATGCGTGGAATCCAACGTGACGCGATGCCCTGGATGGCATAAGCGCCCGCTTTATCGGTGGGCTCGCCGGTGGCGATGTAGGCGCGAATCTCCTCCTCGCTGAGTGACTCCAGGGTGACGATGGTGGTCTCGGAGCGAACGTCTCCGAGGGACGTTTCGGATTTCGAGCCCGGATTCTCGGCGTGAGCTGAACTGGCTCCGGGCCTTGGTCCCATCAGGCAGACCCCGGTGGTGACCTGGTGCGACCGGCCGGAGAGCAGGCGGAGCATGCGGGCGGCATCGGCGGCGTCCCTGGGCTTGCCGAGAATTTGTTTGTCCACCACCACGATCGTATCGGCTCCCAGCACGAACTCGTTCGGGCGCTGCTTGAAAATGGCCCAGGCTTTCTCGTGCGCGAGTCGCTCCGCGAATGCCTTGGGGGCTTCGTCCTCGAGCGGAACTTCCGGAATGTTGGTCGGCTGAACAGTGATCGCGATCCCTGCCGAGCGCAGCAATTCCTGGCGACGAGGTGAAGCTGAGGCGAGCACGAGAGCCATCCACGCGATTCTAGCGGAAACTCAGCGCCGGCTTTCGCCCATCCCGGAGAAATGAGAATCGAGAACTGGCCACCGGCAGCCGGCTGGCAACGGCATGCCTGCTAGAATCAAAGACCAGCCGCATCGCCATGGACGCCGCCCACATCCGCAACTTCGCCATCATTGCCCACATCGACCACGGAAAATCCACGCTGGCGGACCGCTTGCTGGAGCTGACCGGTTCGCTGGCGATGCGCGAAATGCAGGAGCAAGTGCTTGATTCTATGGACCTCGAGCGGGAGCGGGGCATCACGATCAAGGCCCACGCGGTCCGCATGATTTACCCCGCCCAGGACGGCGCGACATACCAGCTCAACCTGATCGACACCCCCGGCCACGTCGATTTCTCCTATGAAGTCTCGCGCGCGCTCGCTTCCTGCGAAGGCGCGTTGCTGGTGGTGGACGCCTCGCAGGGCGTCGAGGCGCAGACGCTGGCCAACGCCTATCTCGCGATTAATCACCGCCTCGAGATCATCCCCGTCATCAACAAGATTGACTTGCCGAGTGCCGACATTGCGCGCGCCAAGGAGATGATCGAGGGAGCGGTCGGGCTCGACACCTCCGACGCGTGCCTGATCAGCGCCAAGACCGGACAGGGCGTGCCCGAGGTGCTGGAAGCGATCGTGAAACGAGTCCCGCCGCCCAAAGGGTCGCCGCAACGGCATCTGCAGGCGTTGATTTTCGATTCCTGGTTCGACCCCTATCGCGGGGTCGTGGTTCTGACCCGCGTGTTTGAAGGCACCCTCAAGAAAGGTCAGAAGATCCGGTTGTGGTGGAACGGACGCGTCCTCGAAGTCGAAACTCTGGGCGTGCTCACGCCCAAGCCGGTGGAGGTCGAGGAACTGGTCGCAGGCGAAGTCGGCTTCCTCATCGCCAACATCAAGAACGTGGCCGACACCAAAATTGGCGACACCATCACCGACGATGATCGGCCGGCCATCGAGCCGCTCCCGGGCTTTGAAGAAATCAAGCCCATGGTCTTTGCGGGTCTGTATACCGTCGATGCCCATGAGCACACCCAACTGCGCGATGCGCTCGAGAAACTCCGGCTGAATGATTCCTCCTTCTTCTTCGAGCCGGAGAGCTCGGTGGCTCTGGGCTTCGGCTTCCGTTGCGGGTTTCTGGGCTTGCTCCACATGGAGATCATCCAGGAGCGGCTGGAGCGCGAGTACAACTTGGAATTGATCACGACCGCACCCGGGGTGCGCTACCGGGTCAGAAAGACCGACGGCGAGTTCATCGAAGTGGACAATCCTTCGCGCTGGCCCGACCAGAGCGAGATCGCCCAGGTTGAAGAGCCGGTGATCCTCGCCGTGATCCTGACCAATGAGGAATACGTCGGGGGAATCCTGAAGCTCGTCGAGGAGAAGCGCGGCAAGCAGAAGAGCTTCGAGTACGTCAGCGGCTCGCGTGTGATGCTGCAATACGAACTGCCACTGAACGAGATCGTCCTCGATTTCTATGACCGCCTGAAATCGGTGTCGCGCGGCTACGCTTCGCTCGACTACCACCTTGCGGGCTACTGGGAGTCGCCCATGGTGAAGCTCGACATCCTGGTCGCGGGCGAGCCGGTCGACGCGCTTTCACTCATCGTGCACCGCGACGTCGCCTACGATCGCGGCCGTGCGCTGGTGTCGAAAATGAGAGAACTGATCCCCCGCCAGATGTTCGAGGTAGCGATCCAGGCGGCGGTGGGGGCGAAGATCATTGCCCGCGAAACCGTGGCGGCCATCCGTAAGAACGTGCTCGCCAAATGCTACGGTGGCGACATTAGCCGCAAACGCAAGCTGCTCGAGAAGCAGAAGGAAGGCAAGCGTCGCATGAAGCGAATTGGCCGGGTGGATATCCCCCAGGAGGCCTTCCTGGCGGTGCTGAAAGTGGGCGAAAACAACTCGTAATGCGAGCCTTTGTGGTGCGAGCAGAACCGCACACCCGAAAGTCCTGATACTTCTAGATGTGCAAATCTCAAGGGTTGCTTGAATGTCCAATGAATTTTGGCGGGCTCCGCGGCTGACGACTTATACCTAGATAAATCTCATATAATCAATTCATTAACGACACCCGACGCGCTCCTGTTGCCCCGACCGTCTGGTCGCTTTCTCCCCCTATGGGAAAGCGGAGACAGCCGTTCCACAGTCTTTTCCACAGCGGTATGGAACGGCGAATGAGCCCGGATCGCACGGACCCGCGGGCACGATCGGGCGGTAGTCTCACAGCCCAAAGACTGGGGCTGCCCGCCTACTCCTCGGGCGCGCTCCCGGCCTCGGCCAAGGACTCAAAGCGAGTCGAGTTCTTGAGGAATGCCAGGTTGATACGTCCGATGGGGCCGTTGCGCTGCTTAGCGATCAGGATCTCGGCTCGGCCCTGCAGGTCAGGGTCGTCCTGCTTGTAGACCTCTTCGCGGAAGATGAACATCACGAGATCGGCATCCTGCTCGATCGATCCGGATTCGCGCAGGTCGGCGAGTTGCGGCCGGTGGTCACCGCCCCGGCTTTCGGGAGCGCGACTCAACTGGGAGAGCGCGATCACGGGAACGTGCAGTTCCTTGGCGAGGGCTTTCAAGCCGCGCGAGATGGCCGACACTTCCTGGGTGCGGTTTTCAAAGCGCCTTCCCCCCCCAGACATGAGCTGCAGGTAATCGACGATGATCAGATCGAGTCCACCGCAGGACTGCTGCAAGCGTCGCGCCTTGGCGCGCATCTCACTGAGGGCGACGCCGGGCGTGTCATCGATGTAGATGTGAGAGCGGGCCAGCTCTTCCATGGCGCGCACGACTTTCTGCATGTCATCGCGCCAGAGCGATCCGGTGCGCATCTTGTGCGAGTCGACCCGGGCGCGCGAGCAGAGCAGCCGCAGCAGCAGAGCTTCGCGCGACATTTCCAGCGAAAAGATGCCGACGATCTTCTGGTCCAGAATCGCCGCATTCTCCGCAATGTTCATCACGAACGCGGTCTTGCCCATCGACGGACGCGCAGCCAGGATCACCAGATCGGACTTCTGAAGCCCGCTGGTCATTTCGTCGAGATCGTTGTAGTGCGTGGCCAGTCCGGTGATGCGCTGGCCGCGCTGGAGCAGGGCATCCACCGACCCGAAGGAATCCTTGACGATGTCCTGAATGCCCAGGAAGCCGCGCCCAATGCGCTTTTCCGAGAGCTGGAAGATGGCGGCTTCGGCGTCGTTCAGGATGTCTTCCGCAGCGTCGGACTGTTCGGCGGCGCGCGCGATGGCAGTGTTGGCAGCGTGGATCAGCCCGCGCAGCAACGCTTTGTCACGAACGATCTTGACGTAGTGCTCGATGCTCGGTCGGTCGGGGACGCCATCGAGCAGGGATGAGACGTAGGCCATGTCGCCGATGGCCTGCAATTCCTTGTTGCGATCGAGTTCCTCGACCAGGGTGATGATGTCGATCGGCCGCGAGGACTCCGCCAGGTCGATCATGCGCGCGTAAATGCGCCGGTGCGAATCGAGCGAGAAGTCTTCCGGCCGCAGGTGTTCGGCGGCCTGATTGTAGGACAGGTTGTCGAGGAGAATCGCGCCCAGGATCGACCGCTCGGCTTCGACGTTCGCCGGGAGTGTGCTGATGCTGTAGTCGGTGGTGGCCAATTCTTCTTCTACTCGTGTTCTGCTCGTGGCGGTTTTCTATGGGCGATCGTGCGACCGAACGAAATCCTGTGGAACGCGAGTGGTGATACTAAACCGGAGTCGCGTTGTGGACACCAAGTGCGTCGTTGGAAAACGCGGACCAATCCAGAATTTCCTGGCCGCATAGTTGCATGCACGGAGTCGAACTTCGACTGCCGGATTTCCCGACTTAGTATAGGCGAAGAAAAATCGAAAGGCAATGGTTGAAGCCGGGCGATTCGCAGCCCGAATCGTCCACCAGCAAGAACTCGCCACCCCCGGCCCACGATCGCCGTCCAAAAAAATGCGGCCCGGGCCAGCCACCCGAGCCGCATTGTTTGGCGGGATATCCTGTTACCCATTTCCTCGCACGAGGCATGGGGAGGTGCACGGGCCACCGACGCTCCCACGAGCAGCGACGGAACCTTGTGCTCGGCAGACCGCCTTCGCGAAGCGTACTCCACGAATCAATCTCGAGCACTGCACGGTGGCCGACGGCCAGTCCTGCCGTGTGTGGAGGACTCGGTGAGGAGGCCGCAACGCCCGGGCCAACCAGCGCACGTCGAAACGCGCTCTGGAGGGACCCTCCCGGTAGTTCACCCTCGAGAACTGCCCGGAACCGCCGGCTCTGCCGCAATGCTCTGGCAGGGCACGCAGAACATCTCGCTTGAATGTCAGACACTGTGCGCCTCGGCTCGGCAGGGCAGCAAGGGAAAAGCCGCGTGCCGCTGTGCAGAAACTGTGAATGGCTGCGATTCCTTGTGGAAAGCGCTGGAAAAAGAGGGGAATTCTCGAGACCCGACCGAGGAGATTGCGCCCCAGAGACGCTCGCTCGGTGGAGCGACGGGCGTCTGGGCCCGCATCCGTGCTGAGGGCACGGTCACGCTGCGCGTGCGGAACAGGGCGGAATTGCCCGCCCCGGGCACAACGTCGGTGGCCGCCAATCCCTTGCCGGGCTCGAACCATGCGCGGATTCTGCCAATCAATCTTTCCTGCTTCCGGGGGGAAATCATGTCATTGCCGTAAGGAAAGAACCAGGGCGCGATCCCTTGAGCCCCAGCCAGCGCCAGGATCCCCCATCCGCGAAATCTGCGGTTGGCCCGCAGCTTGTGATCCGAGGCCGGATATTCTCCCCATGAGCATGCTCGGCACGCAAAACACAGGGCACGGCCTTCGGCCGTGCCCTGAAAAATCTGCGTTGCTCCCGGAAATCTGCGGCTAGTCCCGCACCCCATCCATGAATGCTCGCAGTTTCCGCGAGCGCGACGGATGACGCAGCTTGCGCAGTGCTTTCGCTTCGATCTGCCGGATGCGCTCGCGCGTGACCGCGAACGACTGGCCGACTTCCTCCAGCGTATGCTCGCTGCCGTCCTCCAGCCCGAAGCGCATCTTGATGACCTTTTCTTCGCGCGGCGTCAGGGTGCGCAGCACCTGCGAAGTTTGGTCCTTCAGGTTGACGTTGATCACGGCCTCCGCCGGCGAAACCACGCCCCGGTCCTCGATGAAATCGCCCAGGTGGGAATCCTCCTCTTCGCCGATGGGGGTTTCAAGAGAGATGGGTTCCTGCGCGATCTTGAGCACCTTGCGCACCTTGGCCACAGGAATGTCCATGCGCTTGGCGATCTCCTCCGACGTAGGCTCGCGTCCCAGTTCCTGCACCAGCTGCCGTGAGGTGCGGATCAGCTTGTTGATGGTTTCGATCATGTGCACCGGAATACGGATGGTGCGGGCCTGGTCGGCGATGGCACGAGTGATGGCCTGGCGAATCCACCAGGTCGCGTAGGTGGAAAACTTGTAGCCGCGACGATATTCGAACTTGTCGACGGCCTTCATCAGACCGATGTTGCCTTCCTGGATCAGATCCAGGAACTGCAAACCGCGGTTGGTGTACTTTTTCGCAATCGAGACGACCAGCCGGAGGTTGGCTTCGATCAGCTCCCGCTTGGCCTGCTCGGCGTCCATGTCGCCCTGGATGATCTCGCGCTGCGTGCGCTTGAGTTCCAGGAACAACACGCCCGCTTCTTGCTCGAGCTTTTCCATCTCCGCCCGGATGGAACGAGCCTGGCGGCGATATTCTTTCTTTTGGTCTTCGCTGCGGGTGGCGTCGGCTTTCCGCTCCAGGTTCTGGGCCTGGCGGTCGAGCGAACGCATGCCATCGACCGTCTTGTTGACCCGCTCGATGAGGCGCTTCCGCTCGTTGTTGGTAAAGCCCAGATTCCGCACCGCCAGCGAGACGCGCACGATGGCGCGCCCCAGTGCCATGCGGTACTTGCGATGGTCCTTGGGCCGCTTTTTCTGGGAGACCAGCGCGAACTTCTCCTGGACTTGTCCGGCTTTCTTGTAGTGCTTGGCGAGTTCGTCGATCTTCCCGGTGAACTCCTTCAGACGGTTCTGCAGGATGTCATCGGTGATCTCTTCCTCGTCGAAGGTGACCACTTCTTTGATGGAGCGCACACCCTTTTTCAGGTCGTCGCCCATCGCCAGCAGTTCATGAATCACGATCGGCGAGCGCGAAAGCGCCTTAAGCACCCGCAACTGCCCCCGCTCAATGCGCTTGGCGATTTCAACTTCGCCCTCGCGCGTGAGCAAAGGAACCGTCCCCATCTCCCTGAGATACATGCGGACGGGGTCATTGGTTTTTTCCAGGGCGCCGGGGGTTAGGTCGAGTTCGACGTCCTCGGCACCTTCTTCAGCTTCTTCGAATTTCTTATCGAGTGCGGAGGAAGGCATCTTGGGGCCTTCCAGCACATCGATTCCTTGCGTACCGATGGTGGTGAGCAGATCGTCCAGGTCTTCGGGACTGTGCACATCGTGCGGGATCAGGTCATTGACCTGGTCGTAAGTGAGATATCCCTTCTCTTTGCCTGTGTCGATCAGCTTTTTAATGTCGTCGTACTTGTCGTCTAGAGCCAAGACGGATTATCCTCAAACGTCCCTTCGAGAAGGACGTGTGTTACTTTCTAGTGGTGGGAACGTGGCACTGCGGGATTGTGCAGTTGGCACAAACTTACGAATTATAGCAGACGAGGGAAGTGCCTGCCTATCCTGAAGTTTCTGATCTCCCTGCACCCGCGCGCTCGCATCTCCAGCCAGCTTAACCAGTTAGATGCTCTCCGCGGGCCTTTCGTTCCATTCGTTTTTCCGGCTGCTCCCCCCGGTTCACGGTCCAGCGGGCGGTTTTCGCGAAGGGCCCGGGTCCTTCTCGGGCAGGCTAGGATCCATCAGGGCTCGCTTGAGCCGAACCTTCTCGTGCAAAAGGGCCTGCAACTGGGCAGGGTCTTTGCGTCCCGGGGACCGCAATTCCTGCTGAACCTGGTCTAGCCGGCGCCGGATGCGAATCCTCTTCAGCGCCCGGACGGCTCCTTCCACGCGCTCGGCGGTGAGCTCTTCCGCGTCTCTCAGCAGAATCATCGCAAGCCGGCCCCGATCAGCTTCCGGGAGTGGCAACTCCATCAGGTCGGTCGACTCCTGCCCATGCATCATCAGAATTTCCATGAGCGACTCGGTGGCCAGCCCTTCGTGCAGGCGCTCGCTCTCGAGCGCGAACCTGGCCTGGCGGGCGGGGTCGAATTCTTCTTCCGCACCGTCACGGGCGGAGAGGCGCTCCTCGGCGATCTGCATCTGGTTGGCGGAGGCGAGGGCGCGGATCAGGATGCGCTCGGCGTCGGTGATCTGAGCTTCGGTCGGGGCCTGGATGGCGGTGGTGGAACGACGGCCGGCCGCGTGCTTCAATTCCTGACGCAACACGGCGGAGTCGATCCCCAGCTTCTGCGCAATCTCCTGAGCCAATTCATCGCGAACGATCCGGCTGGGCACGCGCTGGATATGAGGAAGCAGGAAGTTGAGCGCCTTCACTTTGCTCTCGGGAGTGCGCGCGGGGAACTGGCTCCGGGCGCGCTCGATCAGGTAGTCGAAGTAGCGCTCGGAGTGGCGGAGAGCTTCAAGGTATGCCTCCTTTCCCTGACGGCGAACGAAGAGGTCGGGATCGAAGCCGTTTTCGAGGGTCAGGACCTTGACCTGGAATTGCTCTTCGACCAGCAACCCCAGGGTGCGCTCGGTGGCCTTGGCACCGGCCGTGTCGGGGTCGAAATTCACGACCACGTTCTGGCTGAAGCGGCTGAGGAGTTTCGCCTGCAATTCGGTGAACGCGGTGCCGGAGCTGGCGATCACATTCTGGAAACCGGCGGCGAAGACCGAAATACAATCCATTTGACCTTCGACCAGGATGGCGTAGTCGAGTTTACGGATGGCCTCCCGGGCGTGATCGAGGTTGAAGAGCACGCGTGACTTGGAATAGATGGCCGTTTCCGGCGAGTTGAGATATTTCGGGCCGGCTTTCTCGTCGGTGGAGAGCGTGCGCCCGGTGAAAGCGAGGATGCGTCCAGAGTCGTTGGCGACGGGGAACATCACGCGGTTGCGGAACTTGGAATAAAGAGCAGCTTTTGGCGATGGGCTCTTCGCGGCCGGCTGGTTCTCCTGCGCGGCGGGCGCGGGGCCCCGGGCAACTTCGGCGTTCCCGGAAAGGCTGTCATTGCGAGCGGAGCCGGGAATCTGCTTTTCCTGAGGGCTGTCCGCGGAAAGCTGAGCGCTGTCGTTCTGCGAGGTTTCCTTCCAGGAGAACAGCCCGCTCTGTTTCAGCAGTTCCTCGTCAAACTCCCGCCGCAAGGCATCGCGCAGAAGGAAACCGGAGTCGGGGGCATAACCGATGCGGAAGCGAGCGATGGTTTCCTCCTCCAGCCCGCGGCCGACCAGATAGGTGCGCGCATTCGCGCCCTCGGGGCGCTTCAGATATTCCTGGAAGAACGCACAGGCGCGCTCGTGGATTTCGAGCAGCGCGGTCCGTAGCCGGGCTTCCCCGGCTTCCTGCGGGCTGCTGAACTGCACCTTGGGCAGCGGGATGCCGAGTTTCTGCGCAATGAGCCTGACCGATTCGGGGAAGGTGATGTTTTCAATCTTCTGAACGAAGGCGAAGACGTCGCCGGAAACGTTGCATCCGAAGCAATGGAAGAATTGCCGGGTGGCGTGCACGGAGAACGAGGGCGTCTTCTCGTTGTGGAAGGGACAGAGGCCCGAGTAGTTTTGCGCCCCGGCCTTCTTCAACTTGACGTAATCGCCCACGATGCGGACGATGTCGGCCTGCTGCTTGACGGTCTCTTTGAAGTCGCCGGAGGGCATGGCGGGCACACAGCTCCAGGTTGATGGTCGGGCAAAAGGAACGCTGAGGGGACTATAGCAAGCGCGACGGTGTTCGGAAAAACTGTGAAGAACAATAAGGATCGCGCCAGGCCCCGGAGGAAACACCGGGCTCGACCGTGGGGTTCGGGTTTGCTCGGCACTTTTCAGCCGTCCGGGGGGCAGCTTTCCGAGTGCAGCGACCCTGCGAGCCGACACTTCAAGCAGGTGCTTTCCCCGCACCCGGGCGCTGCACGTGAGCAGTTTTGCACACCCGGCAGTGCATTTGTCCTGATAGATTCTGCTGGTGGTCGCTGTGCAGGAGGCGCCAGTGAATGGGTTTCGTATTTTGGTGGCTGACCCTCATCCCATATTCCGTTTAGGCCTGTGCTCGCTGCTTGGGTCTCACGAAGGATGGGAGGTGTGCGGAGAGGCCAGCAACGGACGGGATGCGGTCGAGAGGTGCCAGCAGTTGAAACCAGATCTTCTGGTTTTGGACATTTGCATGCGCGAATTAAATGGCGCGGACGCCGCCCGGCAGATCCTGAAAGACAATCCAGCCCAGAGAATATTGGTCCTTACCGGCCTGGACTCCGAGCAAGTGGCCCAGGACTGTTTGGATGCAGGGGTGCGCGGGTGGGTTTTCAAGTCGGACGCAATCAGCGACCTGACGACAGCAGTGGAGGCGCTCGAAGGCAACAAGTTCAGCTTCAGCGCGCGAGTGTCCGATCTGATTATGGACGGTTACCTCCAACGGCAACGGGTGGCCTCTACCGCCGCCAAGGCGCCCAAATTGTCGCTCCGGGAGCGCGAGGTCCTGCAGCTCGTGGCTGAGGGCAAGACTTCCAAGGAAATCGCCATCACCCTGAACGTTACCGCAAAAACCGCAGACACGCATCGCAGCAATATCATGCTCAAGCTGAGGCTTCATTCGATCGCGGAGTTGGTGCTGTATGCGGTGAGGAACGAAATCGTCCACGTGCAGCATCGAGAGGTGCTGCCTTTCCCCGAGCGGGAAACGGCCGAGCGGAAACGGCCCCTTCGGGGACTCAACCAAGAGTTTCGTCGGCCTCGATTGGGCCCGACGCATGGGCCCGGGGCTGACCTGCTGTGCGACTGACAGTGGTTCAAAGTCGCGCAGTCAGCTGCCCCGGGAACGAATAGAAGAAGGAATAGAAGTAGTAGCAGTTCAAGCTCACTCCCGGTTCGCTCCACCGATTCCCCTACAGCCACCGCACAGGCCCGGGGGGGCGGCGACCTTTCCGCCGCGGGAACGTCTAGAGGTCAAGGGTCGCGCGGGCTGGGACGATGCCACGACCTGAGCTTTCTTTCGAGCCGCCGGGCCATCAGACTTCGAGTTGGCATCCAGCGAGGCGAACGTCGCAACCGCGAGAAAGCTCTCAGCATTCTCAGGCGATGCTGCAGGTCGAACGAGCGGATGTATTGTTGAATAACCCTGGGCATGCTCATTTGCAATGCAGCCGAGAAGTTCTGGCGAGCCATCTCCGCGAGCCGTTCGGAGCAATGAAGCAGGCTGACAAGCCGATGGGCGAGGCTTTCGACACTGTTCGGCGTGAAGAACTCCATCGAGACCCGTTCGTGGTCGGCCAGCGCCCTGAAGTCCTCGATATCGGCGGCCAGTATGGGTAAGCCGTACTGACACGCAAGATGGGCGACGCCGCTCGATCCGGCCGATGAGGTGTAAGGCATGACGGCCAGGCTGGCCGTCCGAAAAAGGTCGGGTATGGCCTCCTCAGGGACGTAGCCGACAAACCGGATCAGGGGATTGTGTTTGACCCGCTCCTCGACGGAGTTCACATAGCCGGGAGTCTTCGGATGATCGCCTCCCGCGATGACCAATTCCACCGGCGGCGACTTGGTCGCGATTTGCTCAAACGCGTCGATCAACAATTCGAGGCGCTTGTACGTTCCCCATTTCCCAAAGGCAAGAACGCGGTGCACGGGGTCGCCGCGTTTGGAGAGGTCGGGCTCTTCTGGACAACTTGCAAAAATTCCGTGGTGCCGGATCTTGACGGTGCCGCGGCCATATTTGTCCCGCAACGTTCGCTGGTATGCGGGTAACAGGACGGACAGAGAATTCGCAGACAACAGTAGATGGGTGGCCATGCGTCCGGCGGTGCGATACAGCATTGGAGACTTCACTCCCGCGTCGGCCAAGTTGACGGTCTCGAATAGCTGATGCAAGGTAATGTGGGTGTAGCACGAACAAAATCGGGTCAGGGCGGGGGTGGTCAGCCCGAAAAAGGCGGGCAGTGGTTTGCCCCCGAAACTTGCGAAGCCGATGTTGTACCAAACGATATCCGGCTTCAGCAGTCGTACGGTCCGCAACAGAGAAACCGGGTTGTCGAGACGATTGAAGGCCCAGCAGCGCACCACCGAAAAGTTCGGCAACTCAGGCTCGGGTTCAGGAAGGCGGTCGGCCAGGATCGTGAGTTCGAGCCCGGGGCGCCGCCGCAGTTCATCCGCAACGTGAAAGCCATATTCATTGAGGCCTTGGCGGCTGGGCGGGAATGAGGTCACCAGCGCGATCTTCATTGCGAGCTGGGCCTGAGGATGAGGTCCCGGGAGAGCTTTCCGAGCAGCTGCAGATAGTGTAAGGCGACCGCCGCGCCGGCTTTGCTTTTGCCAGCGTGTCGGACACCGAATTGAAACGGAATCTCTCGGGCGGAACGAATGCGTCCGCGCACCAGAATTTCCAGCAGGAGCTTGAATCCCTTAGTTTCAAAACAAAGGCCATCGATGGCGGCGCGCCGCACGATAAAAAAGCCGGACATCGGGTCTTGAATGCGCGGTTTTCTTCTTTGCAAGGGCAGCGCGGCCCAAGTACTGACGCGGGAAATGGCTGCGCGCACAGGATTCCAACCGACCACACCGTTTTTTCCCGCATAGCGGCTGGCGATCGCGATGTCCGAGCCTTCGCCCATTGCTTCCAGAAGAGCTCGCAGCAACTCGGGCGGATGCTGAAGATCGGCGTCGATCACTCCCAGAAGATCGGCATCCGAATGACGCCACCCGTGGACGACGGCGCCGGCCAGGCCTCGCTCGTTCTCGCGTGAAACCAGCCGGATGCGACTGTCCGAACCAGCGCATGCCCTCACCAGGTCGGGAGTTCCATCGCTACTGCCGTCGTCGACTACGATCAGCTCGTAGAGAAGAGGAAGGGGCTGGAGGGCATGTTGAACTTGTCGGATCAGAGTCTCGATGTTTCCGGCTTCGTTCAAAGTGGGCACCACCAAGGCAAACTTTCCGTATCTTTGACTACGCATACCAGGCTCGTCCGGGTTCTAAGAAGTAAAGCCTGAGATGGAATTTGTTGGCTCATCAGTTGTTTCAGCTTCGGCAGGTTTTTTGTGACTTTGCGATGCTTTGTCGAAGGTCTACTGGGAACCCCTGAGGTCGGTCGGTTCAGGCTAGAACCTAGCCGACCGGGGAGGAGTTTACGAACGCGTCCGATCCCTCCGACAGGCGCTGCAGGATCAGTTGCTGGACGTTCTCGATGCTCGATGGCGCGATCACGAGCAGCTGAGGAATAAAGGCGCGTAACCTGAGGAAGGCACTGCGGTAGCTGCACATGAACTCGAGGGGATACTCTGGTTTCCTGGCGAAGGCTTCCTCCGGAGAGGCGTCCAGGATGAACGCGAACTCCGGCTTCGGCGCCAAACCGACCAGCAACCAAATATACGCACGCGCCAGCCAGTGACGCGAGCGAATCTGGGCCAGTTGGTCGTACAAGTAGCGGTCAAAGATCAAAAAGTCGTGGTCCTCGGTGCGTAGCCGCGAGACCACGCGGCGAAGGCGCAGCGCGTCCAGCAGGTAGAAGGCAGCTCGTACCAGCATCAAATACCAGGTTCGGACGTTCTTGTCGTTTCGAAGCGCCGCGGGCTGGCTCGGCGTGGGTTGTTTCTGCAACACCGCCAGGCTCACACCCGCCCTTAGCTTCGACAGGAAGGCGACATCATCCCAGAAGGTGAGGCGAGCTACACGGTACCCTTGTCGTGCCAGGTGAGCGGAGACACAGTCGATTTGGGTGGTTTTTCCCGCGCCATCGATCCCTGAAAAAGTGACAATACGTGGGGCACGGCCAGTCATGCTGTTCTGAGAGTCAACCTCACATCGAATGTCTCTAGCGTGGTGGGCGCGATCCTCATTTCTTCTATGTGTTTCTTCTATGTGTTCTACGGTGCTAGGGCGCACCCGGTGGTTTCGCCGGACTCGCTTTGGACAATGCGAGCGCCGACCCGACGGCAACGCAGGCCCCGGCGACCAGGCCGACTTTGATCAGGAGCGAGCGTTTCTCCCGTTGCTTCGCGGGAGCGATGGCAGCGCCAACCGGCCGTGAAGCGGGAGCGCCTTTCGCAGGGGCTGCTTTCGCGGCAGCCGCCCCGGAGGGCACAGGGGTAGGGTTTTTGGTCTGCGCCGAGCTCTCACTCTGCTTTTGCGGAACTGGCTCGGCCGGCGCTGGAGCGTCTGGCAGTTCACCGCTCGGAGGATTCGCAGAATTCCCGTTGCCCGGACTCGCGGATGCCGGTTGCGGCTTCTGGGTATCATCGGGCGCCGGTGACGGTTGAGTCTGAACAGGTTCCTGCGGGTTTTGTGGAATGGGTTCCGCGAACACACTGAGGGCGGTCGACAATAGCCCGACCAGAATCCCATGGAAGAACCGTTTGATTCGCTTGTTCATTGATCCCCTGGGCTCCTTTCGAACGGTGATGCGCAGCGGTTTCGAGGCGGCCCCTAGGCTGCGTGAGGTCGTGGGCTGGCCTGTTCCCCGGATTCGAAATCGTAGAGTTGACACCCATCCGCAGCCTCCAAGACGGAAGGGAACATGTTGAGGACGGAGGCGGCCTGCGTCAGTTCCAGGATCACCGCGGTTTGGAGTGAGGCGCCTGCGACGGACACCTCGCCGTCACCACGCTCCGCATGATCGACGCATTCCAAAAGGAGGTCGATCGACTCGGACCTTATTTGCTCAACCGCCGAGAGATCCACGATGAGGCGGGGGCGGCGCGAGCTAGCCATAAATTCCTTGACCTCATGCAGAAAAGACCGGTGAGATGCCGGGTCCGAGGACAGTGGCAAGCGCTTTACGGTCGCGGGCGGGGTCGTCATGGATCGTACTCCTGGTCTTCAAGCTTCAAGGTCTTCCGGCTTCAAGCAACCACACGAACTCAGAGCTAGCTCGTCTCCGCATCCGAAGGAGGTAGCTGGCAAGCGCTTGCAGGTTTCCTTCGACCGACGGATGCGTCTGGGTTGCGCGCCGATCCGTGCTGACAGTCCGTCGGCACCAAGGTCCACGGCCACGCCTCGGCCCAGGTGTTCCAGCCTGGTTCCATCGACGACGGATTCACGGACCAAAAGACCAGGAGCCAGATAGGTGTTCGGCAGAACGCTGGCGTGATCGAGCGTCGTTCCGAGATCGATTTCGCAGTTTCGTTCGACCGATGAGCACCCTCTGATCACAACCCCGGCTTTGATCTTGCTGCCCGGCCCGATGTAACACGGCGGTTCGATTTGTGCTGAAGCATCCACCTGAGCCGTCCGGTCGATCCAGACATTCTCGTGTGCTTCGACGCCGGCAGGTTGGATCCCGCAACGTCCCTGTAAGGCATCTTCCACCAGTCGGCGATAACTGAGGGTGGAGGAAAGGCGGACGACATATCCGAGGAAATCGTATCGGGACGAGGGCAGATGTCGATGGTGGCTGGTTTGTTGGCGGTTCGTGAGGACACAACCACGGTCCAGCAGGCTAATTCCGAGCGGGCCCTCCTGATCAAAGACCCTGGTCACCTGCTTCTGCCCTTCATAGTGAAAACGAACCAAATCGAGCAGGTCGATTTCCGCATACGAGCCGAGAACGATGAGGAGGATCTGCTCAACCCCTTCTTTGGCCCACTTGGCCATGGTGTGAATCCGGTTGGGGTGCTGAGCATCTCGGTCGACAACCGAAACCAGCCCGACGCCCAAGCCCTGCACCCGCTTGATCCATCTTTCCAAGACGGTTTCGCCTAAAACGGGCCAGGACGGGGCCCACAAGCCGGGTCCTTGCGCGGCGCTGCTGATGTCACCACCCGGGGTTACTACTAGTGCTCCCATTTCCACGTGGTCTTCCCCTTGCCCTTGTTACCCGGCCGTCTCGGCCAAACATTGGGTCGAAGACCCGAGAACCAAAACCGGTTCGGTTTCCGTGGGAATCGGCTGCCGCACGGCAAGACGAATGGCCAGATCCGGGCTCGGACCCGAGCTCGGATGGCCCGCCGTGGAAGCGCTTTTCCCGTCCATTGCAGCTTGGCTGCTGCCTGCGTTGGGCGCATGCTCGGTCCGCTGGCGCCTAGGGAAGAGACATTCCCGGATGCGCTGCTTCGCTTTGTGCAGCTGCGACTTGGAGTTCCCGACCGAGCAGTGGAGAAGCCGCGCAATCTCTCCATGTCCATAGCCTTTAATCTCGTGCAGCTCAAAAATAGTCCGATAACCGACGGGAAGAGCTTGCAACGCGCGGGTTAGCGCAATCCGATCGAGTGAACACCGCAGGCGATCATCGTGCCTTCCGTGTTCACGCCTGGCGACGAGGGCGTTGTCGTGCTCCCGGGTTTCGTCCAATGAGACCTGGTGCGGAGCCCGTTTCCGAAAATGCATAAGGGCGGTGTTCACCGCGAGACGATACAGCCAGGTGGACAGAGCAGATTCCCCACGAAAGGTGGAGAGTTTTCGAAATACCTGGATAAAAACGTCCTGCGTCAGATCATCCGCTTCCGCGGTGTTGTTCGTCATCCGGAGGCAAACTGCATATACGCGGTGTTTATGCAGGTGAAACAGTGAGGCAAATGCATCTGCATCACCGTTCAAGGCTCTGCGTACAAGGGCCATCTCTGAAGTGTGGGCTGCGGCGGGACCGGAGTCGGCAATCACGTCTGTTTCTCCTCGTGGGCTCTTGGCCATGCAGGACGGAGGGTATGCTTTCTGACTGGGCGCGGTGAATCCGGCTCAACCGGTATTCCGATAGATGCTTTCCTGTAGGGCCAAGCGGCTCTTTCAGGCCGCCCATCGCAATTTTCGATTCGAGCGATTCAAGCCTCGCTGCCAGGATTTGGCTGCTCGAGGTGCAATTTCGGAATTCCACTTTTTTGCGTACGCCTGCTGGCCTTGAAATCTACAGATTTCGCGGGATGGTCAACGCAACCTGCGATCGATAGCATCTCGAATTGGTGAACCGCAATCGACCAACCTAATCGGGCGGGCGCCGGCCGCAAAAGGGACGCCGGTTCCCGCCTCCTGCCTTCAAGTGGTCTTGCCGAGCCCAAACCCGCCCGCACGAAGGCCGCAGTCGCTGGTTGAACTCCCTCTGGTTCTCGACCAAGCTGGTCGCTTGGGATGCCGAGCGCCTGGGTCGTTCGGAACCGTCGTTCGGAACCGTCGTTCGGAACGATGCGCGCCCCAGAGAGAATCGACGCGTGACTCGCCTGGCTGGCCTCTTGGCAGACCCAACGTGCAAGAGGTCCTACAACCTCTGAGTAATTCGATCCGCCCGTTTCCTTGAGCTTTCTCGAGCCCGCGCCTTAGAATTGGCGAAATTAGCCTTAAATCACTTTGTCTCAGTCCCCGACAGGAAAGGTTTGTGCAAATGAAGAGGTGGGCGCTTTTGGTCGCGCTGGCGACCGCAAGCCCGGCGGTTGCAGGAGTTTCGGTCATCGCTCCGGTCAACAACAGCAACGTTGCGACCAGCGTTCAGTACGTCGCGACCGCGACCACGACGTGCGCCAAGGGGGTCTCGGCCATGGGTATCTACACGGCCCCCAATGTGCTTGCGTACACGGTCAGCGGTTCCACGCTCAATACCGAGCTGACGCTCAGCCCGGGAACGTACAATACCGTGGTTCAGGAATGGGACAATTGCGGTGGAGTGGACAAAGCCGCAGTCACCATTGTTGTTAAAGGCAGCGCAGCCGAGGTTCAAGTCACAGCGCCGGCGAACAACGCGAGGGTCGCGACGCAAGTGCAATATGTTGCCAGCGCGAGCAGCAGCTGTCCGAATGGAGTCTCTGCCATGGGGATTTACACCGCCCCCGGCGCGCTGGCCTACCGGGTGAGCGGTGCCAGTCTGAATACCATCCTGACGTTAAACCCTGGTAGCTACAACACGGTGGTCCAGGAATGGGACAACTGCGGAGGGGCCGCAAAGACGCCGGTCTCGATCACCGTTGGGGGTCCGCAGTCGAGCGGTTCGGTACTGGTGACCGCGCCCACCAACAACAGCACAGTGAGTCCCACCGTCCAATTCGTTGCTTCGGCCACAACCAGCTGTCCGGCGGGAGTGGCGGCGATGGGCATCTACCCATCGCCTGGAGTACTGGCCTATAAGGTCAGCGGCGCCAAGCTGAATACTCTCCTGACGCTTCAGGGGGGAACCTACCACACCGTGGTCGAGGAATGGGACAATTGTGGAGGCGCCGCCACCGCGCCGATCGTGATCAACGTGGGCGCGAGCGGGCATTCGGGCCAGTTCGCAAACCTTCACCAGCAGTCGGGCTGGACGGGATACGCGCTGCTTCCGCCGCTCTACAACATCTGTCCGTCGTGTGTGCCAGGCGGACCCCAGGCTACATGGGCGATGACCCGGGCCGTAACGTCACCCGCACTAAGTGGGAACTCCACCCGCATGGACTTGGGCGGCCAAACCGTCTATTCCGACGTGCTCTGGAACAATCACCTGATTGGTGATTTTTCGTCGCGGGGTCTGCCCGATTCCGGTCATTCGATCGTTCCCAATGTTCACAATTTCACCTACGACGTGTATTTTTACGCGAATGATCCAAGCGTCTCTGAGGCGCTTGAGTTCGATATCAATCAATTCGTGAATGGCCAGTCGTTCATCTGGGGACATGAATGTCGGATTGCCGGGGGACACGAATGGGACATTTGGGACAACCCGGGCCAGAGATGGATTCCGACCGGCGTTCCCTGCAATCCCGCAAGCAATTCCTGGAATCACCTGGTGATCCAGGCGCAGAGGACCTCTGACAATCGCTTGCTGTTCCAATCGATTTCGTTGAACGGCCAGACCGCGACGCTGAACCACTACGAGAGTCCGACTCCCACCACCTGGTACGGCATCACGATCAACTACCAGCAGGACGGTAACTACAAACAGCAGCCTTATTCGATTTGGCTGGACAAGCTCACCTTTACCTACTGGTAAGACTTGCCTCGGCGGTTCCCGCCAACAGAAACGTCCTGTGGATGTCGTCGACCCATCTCGCGCTGACGCGAACGGTGGCTGGCCGCTGCACGCCTGACAGCCAGCAGATTCTCTGACCGCTGCCCGCGGTCGAAATTCACGGACCTTTGGTACTCAGGCATTCGCCCTAGAATTCTGGCTGTCCCTAAGGCTTCTTTTCTATGGCCTTCCGTGATCTAGTGTATTGACATCTGCCCAGCTATGTTGTAGCCAGCACGACCCAACCCACCCTAAGGATTTGGTTCATGAAATGTCCCCTCGCTTGGCTTGCGCTACTCGTGTGTCTTACCGGCTGCGGCGTGAACTCCAGCAACTCTCCTGCACCCAACTTGAAGCCAATCGCGAATCCCGCTGGTTCTACGACTTATGACATGCTCTCCTGGATGACCATGCGGTCTGACCTGGGAATGGCTCACCACATGGCTGGCACGGCGAACCCCCTGTACACAAGCGTCGCAGGGGATCGTTTTTACTGGACGAAAACGGCCGGCGGTTATCCCTGGGACATACAGCTGTACGATAAAAACTACATCTACCTTTGGGTGACCGAGCTGGACTGGCTGAATCCGCGCACCTTCAAGGCATTCAAAAGCCAGAAGACGGGGAAGTTCAATCTTCCATTTGCCCCGCGATTTGCCAGGGGGGGATATCCCGGTTCAACGATCAAGATCACCGACTCGGCCTACGAGATCCATTCTGACTGCAGCTCCTTTGTCACGAAAAATCTGGGCCACGTCATCAACGAGGTGTGGGGACCCTACAAGGAATCGCTTGGGGGACAGCTTCCCGCCAACCTGCAAACCCTTGTGGTCAGCTATCGATACAGCTGTGACGCGAACTATTCCAACTGTGCAGACAAGGAGGAGTTCCACCTCGCGAAGCCGTATGGTCTTGTGAAGTGGCAGCATCAGCGCCTGGGCGCGAGCGGGGCCTACAATCTTCCGGACAACGTGACCTACTTTAACCAGGTTGTTTCCGGGCAGGTCACGCCCATTACTGCCTGCTTCTGACGGGGCCTGGCTTTCGGCCATCGTCGGCGCCGAAGATGACCTCGAGTCGTGGGAGATCAGGCAGAAAGCCTGTTCGAACCGAAAGTTGTGGCGATGAGCGGTTGACGATCCCACGCTTCCGGAGCACCGGTTCAGCCTAAGGGATCGGAATCACGATCTCGGCGGTCTCATCTTCGGCATCGAGTTTGGTATCGAGCGGCGGTTCCGAGGGCACAGGTTTGTCTTTGAGGTCTTTGTCTTTTGACGGACGCCGGTCGCAAGGGCTCCCTTTGGCGTCGAGCTTCATTCGGAAGTTCCAGTCAAGATGCACAGGTCTTCTCCTCCTGCCCGGGGGGAAATCAACCGTTCCCGATCCGTATGTACCCCAGGCGATGGTGCGGGAAAATCAGGTAATCCAAGTAGAACCAGCGCGGAAAATCTCGCATGGGCAGTTTCGGCTGTATGGAATCTGACCTTCGGATCCAAGCAACCGTTTGGCCATTTCGCACTCCGGACAACCGCATGGCGGGCCCTCTTCATCCATGTGTCATGCATGAGGCTGCAGCTTCGGGATGGAGGCTGAAAATGAGAGGTCATCCGGTAGACCGATTCCGCCCACAGTTGGAATCCTCCGAACCCGATAACGCCGGTTTGAGGTCCCAGCCCACCGGACAAGCCGGGCGGAGAAATCCCCTTTGGTTCGCCTGCCTGGCGATCTGTGTGGCCTTCCTGGCGCTCGATGCTGTCGCCGAGGACCGTCGTGCTGGCTCCCCGGGTGCATCTTCGGTATCGAGTCAACAACCCGCCGCAGCGGGTGCGCCGGGCGCAAACGACGGCTCTCCGGATTCCAGATCGGCGCAGCCGCCGCCAAGCGAACAGGGACAATTTGTCTTCAGAAAGAAAGTCGAGGAGGTGGTTCTGCGCGCGATCGTGGTCGATCCGCAAAACCACTTAATCTCGAACCTGAACCGCGATGCGTTCAGCGTCTATGAGGACGGGAGAGCGCAGAAGATGACGTCGTTCCGTCAGGAAAATGTACCTCTTGCTTTAGGCATTCTGATCGACAACTCAGGCTCGATGCGCCCCAAGCGGCAAAAAGTGAACGAGGCAGCCCTCAACCTGGTGCGCTCCAGCAACCCGCGAGACGAAGTGTTTGTCGTGAACTTTGGGGAAGAGTACTACCTCGATCAAGATTTCACGGACGATGTCGCCAAACTGAAAGTCGCCTTGGATAAGGTTGAGACCAGGGGAAGCACCGCACTTTACGACGCCATGGTAGCCTCCGCGGCGCACATCAGGCAGGACACCAGAATTCAGAAGCGAGTTCTTCTGGTGGTGACTGATGGAAGGGACAATGCCAGCCAGGAATCTCTCGACGAAGCGCTTCGGCAACTGCAACGGACCGACGGGCCGGTCGTCTATGTGGTTGCCTTTGTTGACGAAACCAAGCGCGCGAGCTCAACCATCCGCGCTCTTCAAACGATCAGCTTGAACACGGGCGGAACCGCTTATTTCCCCAAGGATCTTAATGAGGTGGACGCCATTACCAAGAGCATTGCCTATGACATCCGTAACCAGTATGTGATCGGGTACAAATCCTCGAATCCAGCGTCAGGGCATGCTTACCATGCCATCGACGTTCAGGCCTACGATGCCAGCCGTCACAGACTTCGGGTGCGAACCAGGACCGGATACTACAGCGACTCGCCCGCCGCATCCCCATAGAGGCGCCTGGGAGGAGGAGGAAAGGCTCCGTTGAAGGTGAGTTGAAGGCACAACCGCATCACGCCGCCAAAGTGGCGAGCGTCTCGGCCAGAACCAGCGTACCTCTGCCGATGTCTTCGGGCGATGCGTACTCATCGGGCCGGTGGCTGTATCCATTCCGGCAAGGAATGAACAACATCGCCGCTTGCGCCACGCGCGCAATGAACAGCGTGTCATGATAGGCGCGGCTCGTCATCGGCAGAAAACTGAACCCCTGTGTGTGGCACGCTCGCGCGAGGGCCGCGACCACCGCAGGTTCGCAATCGGCCGGAGCGTCCGCGTTCAACACCTCCGTGTGGATTGCCAGCTGCCTCCGTGCCGAAGTCTCCCGGCAAGCCTCCGCTAGCGCTCGCATCACTCCATCCCGGCGCTGCAGGCTGGTATCGCGAACGTCCACACTAAGACGTACCTGCGCGGGGATGCTGTTGACCGCACCCGGAAAGACGTCACAAATCCCAACCGTCGCCACCGTGTCGGTCGCCCCGCTGGTTCGCGCCGCCTGTTCGATTACCAGAATCAACTCCGCGGCCGCACACAAGGCATCTCGCCGGTCCGGCATCAGCACGCCGCCCGCGTGTCCGCCAGATCCTTCCACCAGCACCCGCAAGCTCGCGGGGGCCGCGATCCTCTCGACCACGCCCAACGCCTTTTGTTCCCGCTCCAGCAGGGGCCCCTGCTCAATGTGCAACTCCACAAACGCCTTGTAGTAGCCGCTGGGCAGTTTCACCTGCTCCAATTCACCCGCCAGTCCTGCCTGGCGCCGAACGTCGTTTAAGGATGCACCCTGGTTGTCTTGCAATTTCTGGGCGGCCTCGGCCGAAAGCATACCGGCCAACATGCGGCTGCCCAGGCATCCGATTCCAAAGCGCGTCGGCTCCTCCGACGTGAAGATCAGCAGCTCGATCGAATGCCTGGGACGAAATCCTGCGCGCTGCAAGGCGCGGATCGCCTCCAGTCCACCCAGCACACCCACCACGCCATCGTATTTCCCCGCGTTCGGGATCGCGTCGATATGGGATCCCGTACCCACCACGGGCGCCGCCCTGTCCGAGCCAACCCAGCGGGCGAAGGTATTGCCAATCGCATCCTGCCGCACCGCGAGGCCTGCGTCCTCGCAGCGTGCCTTCATCCACGCTCGCGCTTCCAAATCCGTGGGCGTGAAAACGATGCGAGTCACCGCAGGCGGCTCCGCATCGGAAAAGGCAGCGAGCGCTTCGATCTCGGAAATCAGCCGCTCCAGGTCGATTCGAAGGTTCATGGTCGCGCGCTGGCCAAGGGATGCCGGTTCCAGTCCTTGTAGATGAGATATTTCGCCGGCGCTTTCCCGATTGCTCCAAACCACTGCGGACACCACGGCCCCATCCAGATGAAGTCTCCCGCGGTTACCGCGTACCACGAATCGCCCAGCCGGTAGATTCCCCCGCCCTCCAGCATGATCAGTCCGTGCTCCATCCCGTGCATCTCCACCATGCTCAGCGCCGCGCCCGGCTGGTACACCATCGTGTTGACCGCGAAATCAAAGTTCATCTCATCCGGGAGCAGACACTTGACCTGCAGATCAGAATCGTCATTGAGCGGATGCGAGGAAACCGCATCCTCCCTGGAGACAAGCAGCCGCGGTGGCGTGACAGACTCGAGCGGCTGGTAAAGCTTCTCCATGACTGCCACGCGGCTGGCCCTGGTGGCCACAACGCGGTGCTGCGCACCTTGGGGAAAATACGCGTACCCGCGAGCTCCCAGCTGGCTTCGCGACCTCTCGACCTCGACGCCGACTTCACCCTCCACCACGAAGATGAAGCGTTGCGCCGGGGTACCGCCCAGTTCTCCGCCCGCTTCAAACTCCGCCGTGTACTGGGTGAATGAGGCCCCCAGTGCGGGTCCGACGTGCACCACGGCAGTACAGCCCTTCATGCCGGGCAACGGAGTCCGCACAAAGGTATCCGCCGTTAGCAGCAGGTGGTTGGGCTGTTGGGAACTTCGTGTTTGTCCGAGATTATGCACGGCACATCCTTGTCCGGGATACCGGCGAGGAAGCCAGCTGATCGAGCAACTGCAACCCACACTCAATCGCCTTCGCCACATCCGCAACACCGACAGCCTCCGCGGGGTGGTGGCTGATCCCGCCCGGCGTTCGTAGAAAAATCATCGCCGCCGGAACCCTCTCCGCCAGAATCATGGCGTCGTGTCCTGCACCACTCACCATGCGGTGTGGCTCACAACCCACTTTCCGCATCGCTTCTTCGATTTGCCCACAAAGAAACGGATCCATCGCCACCGCCCCTTGACTCAGCTCGGTCTTAGAGTCGACCGAGAGCCGTCGTTGCCGGGCAATCTCTTTGGCGTGACGAACCAAGTCCTCCACTGCGCGCGTCCGAACCTCGTCCGCACGGTGACGCACATCCAGGCTCAGGCGGACCTCCCGGGCGATCACGTTGGTTGCTCCCGGCTTGGCTTCCACCCTCCCAACCGTCGCGACCAACCCGGAAACACCCCGCGCCAGTCGCTCAACCGCACTGATCCATTCGGCTGCGCCCGCAATCGCGTCGTAGCGCAGATCCATGGGCGTGGTACCCGCATGGTTGGCAGAGCCCAAGAAGGTGAATTCCAATCTGCTTTGCCCGGCGATTGCGTCGACCACTCCCAGGGGCAGGCCGCGCTGTTCGAGCACCGGCCCCTGCTCGATGTGAAACTCCAGGTAACCTAGAACATCGTCCTCCAGGGCCGCTTGGAAAATCTCAGCAGGATTCAGCCCAAAGTCCTCGATCGCCCCCCGCACGGAAACGCCCCGCGAATCCGTTCGCGCCAACAGGTCCTCATCCAGACGCCCGACGAGCGCCCGGCTCCCGATGAAGGGGGTTCCGAACCGAACTCCTTCTTCCTCCGAGAAGCCGACCACTTCGATTCCGTAAGGAAGCTTCCGTCCGCCCAACCCTTCGAGGAGACCAATGGCCAGTACAACCCCGAGAATCCCGTCGTAAGCTCCGGCGTCGAGAACCGTGTCGAGGTGCGAACCGACCAACCAGCGCGGCCCTGCTGGTTCGGCGGCCGGGTAGACCGCCCGCAGATTCCCAGCGGCATCCGCTCGCACCTGAACGCCCAGCGGTTCGAGCCACCGGGCAATTTCACGATGACAATCCCGCATGGGCGCAGACAAGAATGTCCGCCGAGTGCTGCCTGCGTCCTCCGAGAAAGACGCCAGCTTCCGGCACCGCGCAAGCACCTCTTCCGCGAGCTTCGCAATGTGACTCGCTGTCTGCACGCAATCCCAACTCTGGGTGAAAATGTCGACTTCGTTCGAGCTCAAGCCTCGCGCATGACCCCGGCCGCGATCCAACCCACCACAACCAGCGCGACCAGCACCTGCCAGCCGTAGCGGTTCCCGTAGGTAGCCACCGGAAAATGATTGCTCAGCATGATAAAGACGACGGGCACAGCCATGAACGTATTGTGCTTGGAGCGCAGCTTGGCTTGCGCACCCAATGACGCATCGAGCTTCGCCCCCGCTGCGGCGGCCGCAATCATTTTCCGTTGCGCGGGAAGAATGCGGAGCCACACATTGGCGGTCATGACCGTCCCGAGAATCGCTCCCACGTGAATGTATGCCGCGCGACCGCTGAACACGTGCATCAGTCCCCACGCCGCCGCCGCTGTCATCCCCAAAGCGAAAATCGCAAACACCGTCGGTGAGTTGCGGAATGATGAGGACCGCACGGCAACATCGTAAATAAGCCACCCCGCAGCGATCGCACCCAATCCGATCGCAATTCCACCAGGTCTGGAAATATCCGCCACGTCGGGGTCGACCAGGCCGCTGCCCAAGTAATAGACGAGGACCAGCAGAACCATGCCGGCCACCCATGTCAGCAAGGCTTCCCAGCGAAACCAGTGGACCTGCTCTGGTCCGACCTCCAGGGTTTTCCGCTTCTCGACGGCGTAAAACCCGCCACTGTGGACCATCCACACCGGAGAAACCGTCTCCCCCGCAGACGTGCTCTTCTCGAGTTTCCTGAATTGACGGTCCAGCCACGTGAAGTAATACGTCTGCCCCACCCACAGGATGGCCGCGAAAACGTGGATCCAGCGCACGCTGAGGTTCAGCCACTCTCGAATGGAAGACGTCACCGATCAACTCCCACGGTAGGTGGTATACCCATTTGCGCTTAACAGCAGCGGGATGTGGAACTGTGATTCCCCATCTCGCACGTAAAATATGACCTCGACGGCCGGATACAGCCCCTCGATGTTTCGCGCGCTGAAGTAACTCGCCGTGTCAAACACCAAACGATACAAGCCAGCGGACCACTCGCCTTCGGGCAGCAATTGTCCGCACCGGCCGTCGCCATCGGTGTGCGCCGCGCCCAGCACCTTCCAATTCCCGCGCGGCTCTTGCTGCTCGAGTCGCACCGGGACATCGCCCGCCGGCCTGCCGTTCATCAAGTCGAGTATGTGCGTGGAAATCCGTTTCATCTCAAAAGCCATTTCTCCAACCGGATGTTCGTAATCTTGCGCTGCTCTTCGACCGCTTCCTGAAGCTCGGTTGCCTCGTCATTTTGCAGACGCCGCCGCAGAATTCCTAGAATCTCGGGCGCGGATTTCCCGCTTGCGCACACGATGAACACCCGCTGGAACCGCCGCTCGTACTCTCGATTCCCCTCCGCGAAAGCGAGCTGCATTGAATCTCCAGCAGCCGCCACCTTGCGCTGTTCTTCCCTCGACCACGCCGCCGATGGTGCCGAGGCCAGGGCTGGCGCCTTCCGCTCCCCAATCCGGGGATGCTTCGAAAATGCCTCCATCCAGTCAGGCGTTTCCAGGCTAAGCCAGATCTCGTCGGAGGCGGCCAGCAGCGAGGCCGCGTCCTGCAGCGGTCGCCGCGCCGCCACCCTGTGCGCCCACCCCGCCGACCCGCAGCACGCCCAAATCTCTTGCGCCGCTTCCTCCTCGGAAAGCCGGTTCCAGCGCGCCAGCACATGGCTCATGCTTTGCTCCCGCTGGCGCTCAACCCCTCGAGAAATTCCACGACCAGGTTACCCGTCACATGCTCGCGATACGCTGCCGTCGACCGAACATCATCGATCGCGCGGATTTCGCCCCGAGCTGTTTTTCGAGCTCGAAGGACCGACTCCAGATCGATCGTCTTGCCCTTCAGGCCTCGTTCCGTCTCCCATAAACGCAGCGGCACCGGAGCCACGCTCCCAATCGCAATGTGCACATCCTCCACCCAGCCTCCGTGGGTCCGTCCTATCGCAGCCACGCACACTTTGGATATCGCCTGCGCGTTGCGCGCGCCCACCTTGCGCGCGTAGGAAAAATATCCGGCAAACCGCCGCGGCAAGCACACCGCACGAATCAACTCATCGGGCGCGAGTTGGGTGGTCTTGTAGCCCGTGTGGAACTCGAGGTAGTCGATGCGCCGCTCACCGCGCACCGAAACCAGAATCAACTCCGCTTCATACGCCAGCAACGCCGGCAGCGAGTCCGCGGCGGGAGACGCGTTGGCGATGTTCCCTCCCAGCGTTCCGCGATTCTGGTTTGCGACGCCCCCCGTCCACCGCGCCGCGCTCGCCAGCAGCGGAAACTCGCGTGCCACGGCATCATGCGCACGCAGCTCCGAGTAGGTGCTGCCCGCGCCAATGCTGACCTCGTTTTCAGCAACCTCGATGCGCCGCAGCTCGGGCAGATTCCAAAGGCTCACCAGCTTTCTTGCCGTCAGCTTTCCGGCAGCATACTGCACCATCACATCGGTTCCGCCGGCAATCGGCAGCCAGACACCCGGTTCCTCCGCCAGCAGCGACACCACGGCCCGCAAACTTCCAGGTGCAACCAGTTCGTAGTCCTCCGGGTCCGATCTCATTTCGCGGATCCGCGACCTGCCGCTTCACCCACGGCTTCTAGGATTTGCGTGTAGCCAGTACACCGGCAGAGATTTCCCGAGAGCCCTTCCCGGATGTCCTCCAGGGTGGGTTGCGGGTTCCCGTTCAACAGGTGACAGGCCGCCAAAATCATCCCCGGCGTGCAGATCCCACACTGCGCGCCCCCGCATTGCAGAAATGCTTCCTGCAATGCGTGCAGCTGCGGACCCCGGGCGAGCCCTTCGATGGTAGTGATTTCCGCTCCCTGCGCCTGCAGGATCGGCACCAGGCAACTGTTGACCAGCACACCATCCATCAGCACCGAACACGACCCGCACTCGCCTTCGCCGCAGCCCTCTTTGGTTCCCGTCAATCCCATCGGCTGACGCAACACGTCCAGCAATCTTTCCATCGGGTAGGCGCGCACGTTCCGTCTCTGGCCGTTGACGGTCAATGTGACCTGACGCTGGCCGCGAGGAAGGTTCATCGAACCCCGTCTTTCGCGCGGGAATCCGTCTGGCCCGGGGAGCGCGCAGTCATGACTTCGAAAATGTCTTCCGGCAGCAGCGGAATCGAATCGAACCTCACGCCCAGCGCGTCCTCCATGGCATTCACAATCGCCGGCGCCGGACCATCCATGGGCAACTCGCCGATCCCCTTGGCGCCGAACGCTCCATGCACGTTCCCGAGTTCCTCGAAGTAGACCCGGATCGGGGGCAGGTCTGCGGACGTTGGCATAATGTAATTTGTCATCTGGCCGTTTTGCATGCGCCCATTCCGCCAGACCACTTTCTCGTACAACGCAAATCCGATTCCCTGCGCGACACCGCCCGTGATCTGCCCGCGCGCCAGCACCGGATGCAGCACCCGGCCCACTTCCTGGAGCGCTACAAAATCGTCCACCGTCACGCTGTAAGTGGTCAGGTCCACCGTGACCTCCGCGATGTAGACGGCCCAGGCAAACGCCGAGTACGCCTCCCCCTGATACTTCTTATCATCCCAGAAGACATCCGTCGGCGCCTGATAACGGGCCCACGACAAAAACTGCCGGCGCTCGGCAACATACTTCTTGCAGGCCTCGCGAAAGTCCTCTCGCGAATATCCTGCGCGCAACAAGCCCGACGCGATCAAGGTCTGCTGAATCCCGCGCGCCGCCGACTGCACCAGTTTTCCCACCACCATGGCGGTGCGCGACGCTACGGTTGGCCCGCTGTTCGGAACCTCCCGGGTGTCGGGCTGCGCAATCTCCACATCCTCAAAACGCAGCCCCAGTTCCTCCGCCGCAATCTGGCAAAGTACCGTCTTCGTGCCTTGCCCAAACTCCGTGCTCGAGACCAGCACTCGCACGCTTCCATCCGCACATCCTTCGACGGCCACCTCTGAACTCAGATTGCGCTCTCCCGACCCCGTGAACCCGGCGCCATGAAGGAAGGTCGCGATGCCAATGCCCTTTTTCCGACTGCCCGAATCATTCTCCTTTCGGAAACGATCTTTCTTCGCGCCGTAATCCGCGAGTGCCAAACCGCGGTCGAGAAGCTTCCCGAGGTCGATTGCTTCACGTATGGTTTGCTCCGTAGTTGTCGTTTGTCCGGTCTTCAGGAAATTCCGGCGACGAACCTCAGCGGGAGAAATGCCCACGGTCGCAGCGATCTGATCCATGTGCCGCTCCATGGCAAACAAGCTTTGCGGTGCACCGAATCCTCGGAACGCCCCGTGCGGCGGCGCGTTCGTAGCCACCGCTTTTGCGCTGATCCGCACATTGGGCCAGTAGTATGGGCCACCCGCGTGAATCGTTCCCCGGGACAGCACCACCGGCGACAGGGTCGTATAGGCCCCGCCGTCCACCGTGAATTCAATTTCACCACCCAGAATCTTCCCGTCTCGGCTCACCGCCGTCCGGTGCCGCGTTCGGGATGGATGCCGCTTGGTCGTGGCCACCATATCTTCCATGCGGTCATACACGATCTTCACCGGCCGTCCCGACTTGATCGCCAGCAAAGCCGCGTGTCCGGCAATCATCGAGGGATACTCTTCCTTCCCCCCGAAGGCTCCCCCCGTCTCCGTTTGTACCACGCGAATCTTGTTCTCCGGCAATCCACACAATGTCATCAGCGCTCTGTGCACGTAGTAGGGACATTGCATCGAACCCCATAGCGTGATCCCGTGCTCCCGGTCAAAGCTCGCGATCACCCCGTTGTTCTCGATGTACAGCTGCTCCTGGGCTCCGGTCCTATATTCACCTTCCACAATGTAATCGGCCTTCGCCCATACACTCTCCACATCTCCCTTCTCGACCCGATAAGTTTTGAAGGTGTTGTCGGTCCCCCAGATAATTTCCGCATACCGCTCGCTTTCTTCGATGCTAAACAACGCCGGCAAAGACTGATACTCGATGGAGACCGCCTCCACCGCTTTGAGAAGAACGCGCCGGTCCGAATGTGCCAGCAACAGGATGGGTTCCTCGGAGTGATTGACGACTCCGTCCGCCAGGCACGGCTGGTCGTCGGCAATCAACCGGATACAGTTCTTTCCGGGGATATCCTTGGCGGACACCACCACCAGGTCGTCCCACGCGATGCCCGGTCCAAACGCGACTTTTTGGATCTTCCCGCGCGGAAGGCTGCTCCGCACGGTCGCGCCATAGATCATGTTCGGCAGCGCCATGTCGTCGATGTAGCGCGCCTGTCCGGTAACTTTTTCGCGCCCTTCTTTCCGCGGAACCGACATCCCGACAATGGGTTCAGTCTTCACGCAATTCCATTCTTGAACGAAACGTCCACAACCCGCGCTCTTACTGGCGGAACTCCCGCCCGTTGGCCTCTCCCGGAAACTCCTCCCCATCAAATACCGCGTTGCCCCGCACATAGGTCTTCTTGACCGACCCGCGCAATTTTTCGCCCAGGTAAGGCGACACGGTGTGACGGTAATGGAGTCGATTCTGGTTCACCGTGAACTCGTCGTCGGGATCAAACACAACCAGGTCCGCATCATACCCGGGTGCAATGCGTCCCTTTCGACCCTCACAGCCCGCCAGCCGGGCCGGCTGTTCAGCCATCCATCGCGCAATGTCCGTCAATCGGAATCCCCGTCGGTGAGCCTCGGTCCACACCACCGCCAGTGCCACCGAGAGGCTCGCAATGCCACCCCATGCCGTCCGGAAGTTGCCCTCTTGCAAGCGCTTCATGGCCGGCGGACACGGAGAATGATCGGTCACCACCAGATCGATCAGTCCATCCCGCAACCCCTGCCACAGCCGTTCGCGGTTCTCGCGGCTTCGAACCGGCGGCGCACATTTGCAGAGCGTCGCTCCATCGGCAATCGTCTCCGCTTCCAGGTGCAGATAGTGCGGACAGGTCTCTACGCTCACCGGCAGCCCCTCGGCCCGCGCAGCCCTCAATTCTTCCAAGGCCTGGCCGGTTGCGAGATGCACAATGTGAAGCCGAAATCTGTATTCCTGGCACAACGAGAGCATCAGCCGGATGGCCGTCAGTTCCGCTTCGTCCGGTCGCGATTGCAAATAGGTCGTATAGCGAGTCCAGTCCGCGTCCCCTAAACGTTCCGTCGCCCGATCCACAGGGCCGGGAAGTTCCGCGTGCACCAGCAAGGGCAGACGGGTTCTCACCACATGAGGCAGAGCCGCCCGCAACTCACGCTCGCCAACCATCGTGAAGCCCTCGATTCCCGGAGGCACCAGAAAGCACTTGAACCCCAACACGCCCGCCTGCGCGAGGCTCTCAATCTCTTCCTGATTTCCCTCGACCACTCCTCCCCAGGCACCCCAATCCACCCGGCATTTCCCTTGGGCCGCTCGGCGTTTCGCCTCGAGCGCAGCCACATCCGTAGTCGCAGGCAAACAATTCAGGGGCATATCCACCAACATCGTGTACCCACCGGCCGCAGCCGCCCGGGTCGCCGTCTGGAAGCCTTCCCACTCCGTCCGCCCCGGCTCATCGATGTGCACGTGCGAATCCACCAACCCGGGCAACAATGCTGCATTTTCGAAATCGTGCCTGGCAGCCTGCCTCGGTACTTCGGTGGCCGGAACCACGCCGCGGATCTGCTCTCCGTCCACCAGCACGGCTCCCGGCCGGATACCTTCCGGCGTCACCACCCGGCGTGAGAGAAAAGCCTGTAGCGCCAAATCTGCGCTCCTGAAAACGCTGAACCGAGAGGTCAAAAGCCTATCCGGAAGTCTCGCCCTTTTCAATCGCGCGGGATCGGTGGTGCAACGACTGCAGAACCTTCTTACCGATTTCTAGTTTCCGGCTTTCTAGTTTCCGGCTTATACTCCCATCTCAAGCGAAGCGGCTGCGAACGAGTCCATGTCGACTGATTTTCGCGCAAATTCGCGGTTGCTGGCGTTCAGCACACCGTGGACTCTTACACATTGACTCGCCACAAGCGCATGGACAACCCTTTCATGGCTCGCGCCATTCAACTTTCCATCGACAACGTCCGCTCTGGCCAAGGTGGGCCTTTCGGAGCCGTCGTCGTCAGGGATGGCAGGGTCGTCGCCGAAGGCGTCAATCGGGTCGCGTCAACCAAGGATCCCACGGCGCACGCCGAAGTCGTCGCCATCCGCCAAGCCTGCGGCCAACTCGGTTCTTTCGAGTTGAAGGAGTGCGAACTCTATACCTCGTGTGAACCCTGTCCGATGTGTCTGGGCGCGATCTATTGGGCGCGCCTCGCCCGCATCTTTTTCGGCAACCTGGCCGCTGACGCCTCCAAGATTGGCTTCCACGATGCGTTCCTGTACCACGAATTCGCGCAGCCCCACTCCCAGCGCGCCATTCCGATGGTCCAGATGATGCGCGAACAAGCCCTGGCCGCTTTTCGCGCGTGGGAAGAGCAGCCGAACAAGATTCCGTATTAAGGACGCGTCCGTCGTAGCGCCGGGCCCGACTCCGATCGAGGGCGAACATTGATCGATCGCTACTTTCAACTTTCCCAGAATCATACGACCGTCGGCCAGGAGTTCCTGGGCGGACTCACCACCTTCGTCGCGATGGCCTACATCGTGGTCGTGAACCCGCAAGTCCTCTCCCAGGCCGGCATGCCCGTCGAAGGTGTGCTCTTCGCCACCTGCATCTCCGCCGCCGTGGCCACGCTCGTGATGGGACTCTTGGCGAACTATCCCATCGCGCTCGCCCCGGGCATGTCGCTCAACGCCTACTTCACTTACTCCGTCTGCCTCGGCATGCACGTCCCCTGGCGTACGGCTCTGGCCGTGGTCTTTTTCTCAGGCACGGTGTTTCTGGTACTCACTCTCACCCGGGTCCGCGAACAGATCGTCAACGGCATTCCCCCCGGCCTGAAGCACGCCACCGCCGCCGGCATCGGCATGTTCATCGCATTTATCGGAATGCGCGCCGCCAAGCTGGTGGTCGCAAATCCCGTCACTTACGTCGGCCTGGGCCGCTTTTCCGATCCTGCCGTGCAGGCCGCCTGTTTCGGCCTTGCTTTCACGCTCGTCCTTATGGCGCGTAAGGTCCACGGCTCCATCCTCATCGGGATTGTTTCGACCACCCTGCTTGGCATCCTCCTTGGCATCGCCCACTGGCCGACCGGCATTCTCTCGCTCCCGCATCCCTCATCCACTTTCCTTCAACTCGATTTCCGCAGCGCCATTCGCCTCGGGTTTCTCGAAATCCTGTTTGCATTCTTGTTTGTCGATCTTTTCGACAACGTCGGAACACTGGTAGGTGTCTCTGAGCAGGGTGGCTTCATGAAGGACGGCAAGATTCCCCGGGTCGGGCGTGCTCTGATCGCGGATGCTGTCGGAACCATCTTCGGCTCGCTGACCGGCACTTCGACCGTCACCAGCTACATCGAAAGCGTTGCCGGCGTGGCGGCCGGAGCTCGCACCGGGTTGAGCAACGTATTCGTGGCACTCTTCTTTCTCGCCGCCGTGTTTTGCGCACCCCTGGCGGCTGCCATTCCCGGTTACGCGACCGCGCCGGCGCTCATTCTGGTCGGTGCTCTTATGACCCAATCCATCGCCCACGTCGAGTGGCACGACTTCAGCGAAGCCGCTCCCGCTTTCATCACGATGCTCGCTACCCCGCTGACTTTCAGCATCGCGACCGGCCTCAGCCTCGGGCTCATCTCCTACACCGTCGTAAAGATCGCGACCGGGAAACTACGGGAGATCAATACTCTGGTCTGGATCCTCACTGCCCTCTTTATCTTGCGATATGTCTATCTCGGGCGGAGCTAGGATGTTGGGTGCGGAATGCGATTCGAGCGACCCGTTCGCCTGGGAATTGACCATTTACATCGCCAACCCTATTTGAACCTGAGCAGTTAAAGAGCATGAACAAGGATAAACCGCAAGGAGGGCGGGGACTGCTCGGGAACAGCGTTTGAGTTAGTGCCTGGAATATCCAGATACAGCGACTCAGGGCGTCAGACGCGCTGAGTGATGGTCGGAGGCCGGGCGCCAATAGGGACCCTGCTCCAGTCTGCATTCCTTCCAATCGGGACCGCGATCCATCCGACGGTTTGACTTTCGATCGCGGAGCCGTGAATTTACTTTGACGCATGGCCAACTGGGTGATACATAGAATTGCAAACGACCATCGGTTAAGTGGGAGGTGAGCCAGTTCGAGGGCCCACCGGTGTCGGCAACCCATGGAGGAACCATGAACCAGTCCACGAATGCAATCCTGTTGAGCTGTCTCCTGCTCGCCATTCCTGCCTATCTATATGCCGACCGTGCCCACGACGTCGCCAAACAGGCTGCTAAGCAGAAGGCCGTAACAGGCTGCGACACGGGATCTCTGAATACCCAGACGTGTCACAATCAATTCCCAACCGGTTGCACCGAATCGTCCCACAAATACGACGCGTACCTGAATTTTTTGAAGAACCAGACCCCCGTGCCAGCCTCGCCTTCTATGGCGCTGCTGAATGGGAAAGATTTCCAGTCGCTTGAAGGTAAGATTCCAGGCGGGCTGGGCAGTCGTAACCATGCTAAGTTCGCGTCCACTCTTGCTGGTCTGGGCGAGGGAAACATAGTTACAGTCATCGGTTTTCTTTACTTCGTTGAAGACACCAGCAAAGGCGCGAACGGAACACTCTCGATTGGGGAGACCACCAACTGCAAACTTCAGCTTCCGGACAGCTATGACTTTCATATCGGTATGGGCTTTGACGCAGCGCTGGCACAACAGATTGTTAAAACAAGGCCCAAGCCCATATTTGGCAAGCCCGTGGGAATGGACAAAACGAGCGTCGTGGCTGAGATGACGCCGCACACGCGGCGGCCGAAGTGGACCTTTGCTCACGTGAATTCAATGCAAGGAAGGCAGGTCAGAATTGTCGGCCAATTGATGGTCGACAACGTGCATTGGAACGCGAAGGACGACTGCAGCTTCCCAAGCGCCGAACCGAGTTGCTGGCGTGCGACCGTCTGGGAAGTCCATCCCGTAACGCAGTTCAATGTCTGCAACCAGATCAAGGGATGCGATGAGTCGTCACCAGAGAGCGACTGGACCAGCCTCGACAAGTAAGGGGTGGAGGAAGCGGCGGGGAGCTGGAGGGCCGTGGCCTGGAGGGGGCTGCTCTCCCCAACCTGCTTGCGTGGCCAATGCCGTCTGATGAAGCCGACGGTCGTTCGAAACGAATGACCGAGCGTCCTCACAAATAAGCCCTGCCGTGAGTCGGCAGGCTCAAGACGTGCGGGGTGTGTCCTCCTCCGGATTTCACACCGTCCACGGCCGCGCCATCCTACCTTTCTACGGTCGCCAACCCTGACCGAGGTTGAAGGCATTCTTAAACTTCGTCCCCTCCTCCAATGAGGTTTCGTCAAAATAGAAAAGCCCGGTTGCTTTTGGACCTTGGACCTGGCTTTTGTTCTTTCGGTCGCTCCCGTTTTTACTGACAGATGATGCTTGGATTGTCCGTCGCCAATTCCAAGCAAGCCTTGCGTTGTTTCATGCGCTTCGCAGCATCGCCCAAACTCACTGGGGCGGCTGTCGTGGGCTGGGGCTGGACTGCTGAGACGGTCTGGACCTTTGGTCCCTCTGCCGACGGCGGCGCCGTGGCAGGCGCACCGGGAACGGCTGCTGGAGACGGAGGCGGGGAATCCGGAACCGCCATTCTGCCGTGCTGACTCCAGTCAGCCAGTACCAACTGACAGGCATCCCTGGAAGCGTTCCCCACTGTCCTCGTGGCACTGGTGCCGAGTATGTCGCCAAGACGATTGGCGACTTGGACTTGACTGTTGGTGCGCAGCAGTCCCCGATTCTGCTTCGATTCCCTGTTCAGCATGACGGTATAGTCGGCATTCGACTGATTGAGCGTGACGATCACGCCGGAGCAGTCTTTTTGCAAGTTCTTGGTAACTTCCATTCCCTCGTCGTGAGAATCAATCGTCGATTTCGAGCCCCATGATCCCCAATGCCTTCCGCCTGTTCCCGCCCCGGATGTGGTGGCGTTTTCCGACCCCTTCCCCTGTACGAACACACGTGGTTTGTCCTGCCCGAGCGCCCAACCGCTCACAACAATTAAGACGAGAATTAACTGCTTCATGGCTCGCTCCCCTTTGACCCTTGAGTGTCTTATGAGGAGAAGCGGCGGCCAAGTAACCAAAGTTACCCTGCGGGAGTCCGCCGAGATTCGGTCACTGACCCCGCAAGTATCGGCTGAACACACAAATGCTGTGACACAAATCTGTAAAGATGAGTGAGATTTGGCTTCCGAGGGCGGCCCCCGCGGACGGGCGGCCCAGGGCGCATCATCTGGCGACGGGAACAGGGATGAGATTCGAACTGTTTCGCAATTTCGTGAGAATGCACCCCGGCTGGATCAGGCACAATGCTGTTTTGCAGCCCCACGGCTCCCCAGCTTATTGCGCTGTCCAAAAAAGGCCTGAATGGGAATTGCTCAGGTGCCCGAGTGAATTTGCAGCTTGATAGGCGACCCACTTCAAGTAACAAGGGTCGCGTTACGAGAGGTCATTGCACCAACGCAGATCAGAACGTAAGGTGGTTGTGAGCAGGCTTCGGGGGAGGGCTGTTCGACGGGCGTCCCGTGACTCAATGAGTCTGGGACGCTTTCGTTTTTTGCCTCTCAGAGATTCCTACCTTGGAACCCTTTCATTTCCTGGAAGACGATCGATATGCGAATTGGACTACTACTACGCCTTCGACCGCTACATCTGCCACGTCGTCACGGGGATGGCGGGGATGTATCGGGTGTCATAGGAAAATATTCCTTCCAAAACTGGATTGTTGTCTCGTGCCGATCAGCATTCGGGACCCATGGCTTCATCTCAAAAGACCAGCGGCGGTAGAGGGTGTCAAAATCGAGGCCAAGCTTCCTAACCAGGAATTTGACGTCCTCTGAATCCTTTGGGCTGTCACGGCAAAGTTTCGAGAGTACAAGGTCGTACGGTTCGAATGCCAAAAGCTTCAGTCTCCGAAGACCCAATTCCAAGGGCACTAACCGTTCTTCATATTCCTCGGGGTAATCTGCCACTCCAACGCGCTGAAAATACACTTTGTACTTTTTGGAAAGCGGGGAACCGCGGCCTGCGATACGGGAAAAGTCGCTTTCTACCCCATATGGGTTTATCGATATGTAGTCAATATGCCCCGTTGGTCTTGGAAGATCATAGAGAGCCGCCAGAACGAAGCCCCCGAGGCATTGCAGGATGACCTCTTGCTCAAGGGCTTCGTCCACTTCGGTAAGGAAGGCGCGCCAAGGTTCAGGCAATGATCCTAGGTTAAGCGACGGCATATTGGAGATGCTCCGGTCTCCATTTTGTTAGAAGGTGCCAGAACTTGGCCTCATCTGGACGATTCTCTCGAAGCCAATCACGCTCTCGTACCGAGAGTGATTCTTGACACAGAGTGTCCTCCTCAGCCAGCCTGCTAGCACGAAGCGCATCTTTCAATCGCACTAGTAAATGGACCCGAGCAGAGTCAGCACCATCCTGTCTCTCTGCTACAGACTTGGCCAGATCAACGACGAACCCCAGCCGATTAGACAGGTTTCCAAGCCGTGCTTGTGCTACGAGCCAGTCTTTGTCCAGTTCCGGATAGTTAACAACGAGCCAAGGTAGTGCCTCGGTAACGCGTGACTCCAAATTGGGCTGCGCTAGAGCTGCCATCAACACTTCTCCCGGATTCTTTTTCCATCCAGATTTCATGTATGCGAATCCTGGGTATCCCAAAGCAGCCAATCCACGGGCGAGGCGATCTGCCCCCACCGGTCGTGTTGGACTGGAACTTGGCGGCAGCACCACCGGACTGAGGCCGTACCCACGCATCGCCTTGCGTAGAAGCTTCCCCGAAAGCCTCCGCTTCCCATTTTCCAAAAGAGCAAGATATGGCTGAGACACGCCCATTCGCCCAGATGCTTCCTTCTGTGTCAGGCCCAGCTCCTTACGACGCGTTCTTAAATCAACGCCGGTCATGCCTTCCCTCCAGCTAATGTGACTCGAATATTACAATAGCTGTAATATTTTATCAAGGTCAACATGTTACTGTACAATCGATTACAAAACATAGAAAACATTTGACAGCGGGAGCAGCATTGGTTTTTCTTCCGCAAACATGGCCGCCACTTGCCGTTTGGTGGTGCCGTGGATGCGCGTATCAGCCCAGTTTGCTTCCCAGCGATCCAGATAGGCTTGGCGGGCAGCGCCGGGCTAGCCTGTTCCACATCGAAACGGAAGATTTCGAGTTGTTCCTCTGCACGATGCGATATAATTGCTTATCAGCTAAGTTTGATTCACCCGCAGTTGAAAATCGGTTCCGCCAAGCAGCGTCACCCTTCTCACCCGCAGCGACTCTTCTCAGCCGAAAATCAATGGAAAAAGGAATATCAATTGGAAACAGGAACAGTGAAGTGGTTTAACGACGCCAAAGGCTATGGCTTCATCAGCCGTCAAAATGGTGAGGATGTCTTCGTGCATTTCTCCGCGATTCAGGCAGGCGGCTTTCGCAGCCTGCAAGAAGGGCAAACCGTTCAGTTCGAGGTGACCAAAGGCCCGAAAGGCTGGCAGGCTGAGAACGTTCAGGCTGTCTAAGCGGCAAACAAGCATGCCCGTGATCCCAAGGGATTTCGGGCATCCCTTTTGGGCCACTGCGGCCGAACAGCGGCCTTTGGTTTCGCCGGACGGGTTCGTTGCTGGACCATCCGCCGAGGTCGCGGTAGGCAGCGTGAGTGGAGCTCTGAAATAGATTGCCACTGAGACCTTTGAGGTACGTAAGCAGCAGGAGGAGCCAATGTCAAAGCATGATTCTGTCACCAAACGCAACCGACGCCCGAAGTCGGATAGGCGTGTAGACTACACCGCACGCACCATGGCGGCTGTGAAGAAACTCGAACAAGCAGCGAAGCTAAAAAGTAAGTAAGTCTCTAAGTAGCAACGCAACAAAGTCCAGCGGTGTTAGGCGCAACGGTCGTGAATGCTTGACAAGAGGTCGTTTTGGACAGGCACGTTTGGAACCGTTCCCACAGTGAGGATCAGAACGTAGGCTGGTTGTGAGCAGGTTTCCCGGGAAGGCCTTTTCAAGCAATGCGCTCCAAGAGTCTGGGGCGCTTTCTTTTTTGGCGCATCCATTGCAATTCCAAGCTACGAAGGTAGCCCTATTTTCCTTAAACTCATCCCCCCCGACCGACCTAAGGCAGAGGCAGCGGACGGCTATCAAAGCTGGCGGACGGTCGCGCGGACCACGAATTCGGTGGGGAGAATCCGCTGGCTGAAGGCCATCTGAGGATGATGCAGCCGTTCAAGAAGCATCTTCATACAAGTTTCGCCAATCTCTTCCTTATCGACACGGACGGTCGAAAGCGGCGGGTCCATTAGCACAGCTTCTTCGCGGTCGTCAAAGCCGACTAGGCTGATATCGTCCGGCACCTTCACTCCATGGCGGCACAGCGATCGCCAGATGCCGTAGGCAATTTCGTCGTTGCCGGCGACGATCGCGGTGGGACGCGATTTCTGGGACAACATTGCCGGTACGCTATCCTGGCCGAAATCCACGAAACTCTGAGGATGCCGGGCCGTGGCAAAGACGGGTTTCAGCTTGTTTTCGTGCATCCCGTGAGAGTAGCCATCGAATCGGCGGTGAATCCACGGATAGGAGATGTCTCCGCAGAAAGCGATCCGGCGGTGACCTTTTTGGATAAGGTGGTGAGTGGCCCGAAGGGTTCCTTTGAAGTCATCAAAGCCCACCTCGTCGAAACGATACTCCCCGTCCATTCCCACAACGTTGTTGCTGAATGCAACCAACGGCATATGGATGGATTCGATTCTGCGAAGAAGGTTCGGATAAATTGTTCCCGCCAGGATGACTCCGTCGATCAACCCGTGTTCCAGGAGGACCGGAGGCAGGTTGATCCGCTCCGGAGGCGTGCGGGGGGAATAATGAAGCGCCGCAAAGAGCACGTGCTGCTTGACGGCACTCGCATAAGATTCGACGCCTTGCAGGATACGGGCGTGAAACGGATGGAGAAAATCACGGTTGCTCAAAAGAAAGCAAACCATTTCCGAGCGCTGCCTTAGAACCCGCCGGGCAAGAGCATTGGGTCGAAATCCCAGGCGCTTAATGGCCTCGAGTGCCCGCGCACGCATTTCCCCGCTCACCTGCGGGCTGGAATTCAGCACGCGCGAGATCGTTCCAACGCCTACCCCGGCCGCGCGCGCCACATCGCGAATCGTCAGGCGGCCTGGAACCGTATCCACGCCTTTTCGGTCTTTTCTCGCTCGTGCGCCTTTCATGGAGTCCGAATAGGGCCTCGACAACGATGCGGCCCTTGAGTGTAACACCTGAGCTGGGCGGGCAACCAGCCCGTGAGCGCTTGGTCACTCCCAAGCCTGGATCATCCCTGAGCTTTTCATGCCGAACTGTTCCTCGGCCTTAAAGTTGTAACACAACTGGAGCAGTTTGCCGGACAGGACTGCTAACTCTTCCCAGCTAACTCCCGCTACCCGTTTATGTTACGAGTCGCCTTGAGAGATTTGAGGAACCCACTGCCGCGCCCAAGGGCAAACCAGTTGTGGGTCGTAAGGATTCGATAGGGCCAACTGACACGGGTGGCTGTTGACCCTCTTCCATGGAAATGGAGGGGGGGCGGATCACGGAGTTCACACGACGGCGCAGAGCGGAAGGGATGGCCGAGGATGGATTCCTCGAAAATCGCCATTTCAAATCGAGGTTCTACCTTGACAGAGAGTCGTACGTGCGGTTAGCTTCTGGAACTAGTTCCAAGTCTCGAGGTGGGGATATCATGAAAAAACTACATCTCGCGTCTTCTACCTGCTGCGCCGCCGCAAACAGTCTTTCTAACAACCCCACGAAAACCGGCGAGGCCCCCGGCTGGGGCGGACTCGTCACCCTAAGTCGCTTGAGCTTGATCATGGGGCTCGCGCTCGTGCTGTTTGTGCTTTGCGGACGGCTGGCGGGGCAGGCGGTGAATGCCACGTTGCTGGGGACGGTAAGTGATTCGAGCGGCGCCGTGGTTGTCGGCGCGCGAGTCACGATTACGGAGATGAAGACCGGCTTTCGACGGAGCGCCGCGACGAACGATAGCGGGAACTATGAATTTGCCCATCTGCCCCCTGGCCATTACGAGGTTGCCGTCGACCACGAGGGATTCAGGAGGGCTGTTCGGGGCGGAGTGGATGCCCTAGTGAACAGCGACGTCCGGGTCGATCTCGCGCTCCAGCCCGGCGCTACGACCGAAACCACGACGGTCAGTGCTGAGACGCCCATCCTGCAAACCGATCGCGCCGACACTGGGCGAAAAATCGAAGAAAGGCAGGTCGAGGAGCTGCCGCTGGCCTACAACCGCAACTTTCAGGGCCTGCTGAACCTGGTACCGGGGACAACCCGAGGGCATCGCGAGCACTCCTCGTTCTTCAACGCTCAGGACAGCTTGAGGACCGAAGTGAACGGGCAATCCGGGCTGGCCAACAATCTGCAATTCGAAGGAGTGGACGACAACGAGCGTACTGGGCTATTACAAGTCTACCTTCCACCTATCGAAGCGATCCAGACGGTAGATGTGACCACCAGCAGTTACGACGCGGAGTTGGGGCGTGCGGACGGCGCGGTGACCAACGTGATACTCAAGACAGGAACCAACGAATTTCACGGCGCCGCCTATGAAATCAATCGGATCAGTGCGCTGGCAGCAGTTCCGTTCTTCCAGAACACGGCGGTCACGCCCAAGGCCAACAGCGTCTACAACTATTACGGGGCAAATATCGGTGGCCCGATCGTAAAGAATAAGACGTTTTTCTTTGCGGATATTCTGCGCGTCGATGACCATCAAGGGCAATTTTTTCAGGGAACCGTGGCGCCGCAAGCCTTTCGCAACGGTGATTTCACCGGAACAACCATTCCAATCTATGATCCGGCTACCGGCAATCCGGACGGAACTGGACGAAATCAGATTTCTTGCAGCAGCGCTTGTCCTGTGAATCCCGCAACCGGCGCACCGTATCCTGCGGGAACGCTGAACACCATGGATACGACGCGCATCGACTCCGTTGTCACAGCGATTCTGGCGAAGGTGCCGCTTCCCAATGTGCCAGGTCTTGGTCTGACGGCCATCAACAATTTTGACGGCAACACAAAATTCGCCAAGGATTCCACTTCATTGGACGTGCGCATCGATCACAACGCCAGCCCGAGCAATCGCCTCTCCGGCCGTTTCAGTTTCCAGAATCAGAGTCTCCAGCAAACTCCGATTTACGGCCAGGTAGGCGGTCCTTCGAACGGAGCCTTTTCCGGAACCGGGAAGCAGCGTATCTGGAATACCGCGGCCAACTACGACCACGTCTTTTCAACGCGGCTGATCACCGAGGTCCGTTTCGGTGTGAATCACTATCGCAATGTCTCTAATAACACGGACCGGGGAACCACCGTCGCCAGTGAGATCGGAACCGATATTCCGGGCGCGAACCTGGGCGATGCGAATTCGAGCGGAATGCCCTGCATCAACGTTCCCGGCGCCGCAGGGTCGGGCAATATCGGCTGTCTGCTGGGCTATTCTGCCAGCTTGCCCTGGGTTCGCGGCGAAACAAACATTGATGCTGTAAATATTTGGACCATGACCCGCGGCAATCATACCCTCAAGTGGGGCGTCGACGTTCGCCGGGTCCGTGACGATCTGGCGCAATGGCAGTCCCAGAATCCACGCGGGGTATTCACTTTCAGCGATTCCGTTACCGCTTTGAAGGGCGGCCCGAAGACCAACGATCAGGTGAATGGATTTGCAGACCTTTTGTTGGACATGCCCAATTTTTCTGGCCGCGACGTCCCGGTCAATTCCAAGACGTTTCGAGGAACCGAATTCTTCACGTATTTTCAGGATACTTGGCAGGTTACTAGGAAACTGACTCTGAGTCCTGGCTTGCGGTGGGAGTTCTATCCGCCCTTCACGCCAAACTCCGCCGGGCACTTCTCCAACTACGATCCCGTCGCCAATCAACTGGTGATTGCGGGGGTCGGCGGAAACCCTCTGAACGTCGGGCGCAAGACCAACTTCAGGAATTTTGCTCCGCGCTTCGGTGTGGCCTATCGGCTGACGGATCAAACCGTGGTGCGTGGCGGGTTTGCCATAAGCTTTTCGCCGTTTCCAGACAACGACTACGCCTTCGATTTTCCTGTCTTGCAAAACAACGCGTTTAGCGCGGCCAACTCGTTCACTCAGGCCCAGGCTGCGGGGCAGCCGGTGTCCCTGGTCACTGGCTTTCCAGCGCCGATTCTCGCCAGCATCCCGCCGACCGGAATCATCCCAGTGACGGCCACAAAAATCGGCACGACAAGCCTTGTAAATCAGGCCTACACCGCGGTTAATCTGAATTTCCGCGAGCCCTACGTGGAATCCTGGAACCTCGCGGTGCAGCGCGCGCTGCCTTGGAAGTTTGTGCTGGAAGCGGCTTACGTTGGCAATCACGGCGTGGATTTGCCAACCGTGTTCAACATCAATGCCGCGACTGTCCCTGGATCCGGCACGGCTGGCAGGCCTCTGGTGCAACGCTTCGGCGTCGATGGACCCACAGCTGACGTCGCCCTCAAATTTGTCGGAATGAGCTCGAACTATCACGCGCTTCAAGTGAAGTTCGACCGCAAATTCTCAGGCGGCTTCCTGATGACTACAGCCTACACCTATGGGAAAGCGCTCGGATTCAAGACTGACGGTGGCACCGTCACTATCAACAGCACGGTTGGCGGCCTGGCGGACTACATTGGCGGCGATATTCGACGGAATTATGCCACTCTCGAGTACGATCGCAGGCACACGTTCGTGAACAGCATCATTTACGAACTGCCCTTTGGCAAAGGAAAGCCTCTGCTAACCTCTGGTGTGGGCAGCCAGCTTTTGGGTGGCTGGCAAGTCAGTACCGTTCTCACCGCGATGACAGGTCTCCCTCTAGTTTTTAGCGGCGGCGGAGCCCTAAACGCTCCGGGAAACCAACAGGTCCCCAACCTCAACGGAACCCTCAGAGTGTTGCACGGGATTGGCCCGGGTCATCCGTGGTTTGACACCAGCGTATTTGCGGCGGGTCCTGATAGCGCCCTGGGAACTGCTCCGCGTATCGCCTTCAGCGGCCCCAGTCTTTTTGATCTCGACGCGTCCGTTTTCCGGAGGTTCCCAATTAGGGAACACGTCGGTTTGGAGTTCCGCGCAGAAGCAATCAGCGTGACGAACACGCCGCAGTTCAGCAATCCAGTGACGAACGTCAACTCCAGCAGCTTTGGCCTGGTGACCAGCACGCGCACCGCTCCCTATGGCGGCAACCGCTGGGTGCAGCTCGGAGCGAAGCTGACATTCTAGCCGCTCCGGAATCTTGCACCCGGGTGGGTCGCTTGGTGTTCGAGTAGTCAGCAAAGCCTGTTCTGCTACCGCACTCCGGATTGGCAGCACGGACCAAGGCTGCATTGTGCCCGGACGGGACTTCCACCGTGGCAAAGCAAGCGGTACAAACTGGAAGCAGGGACTAAGGAGGTTTCTATGCGGTTTCGCTTCCCGCGCCGTGAATTTCTCTTAGTTCAGTTAGGGATGGGCGCAGTGGCCGCTGCGGCGCCAGCCTCATCCTTTCCCGGCGAGGCCGCATCTGCGGCTAACCGCTCTATCCCTTTCGCCGAAACAACCCATCGGTCATTGCCATTGCTATTGCCGATTGCCATTGCAAAGATACAGTCAAGAAGCAAGACGGTAAGGATCACGAATGGGCGGCGATGGGCCGTGGCGTTATCGATTGGGTCGGTTGGTTCAAGGCGCTGAAACGCGACGGCTATCCATAGGCTGTCAGCTTGACCCATGGGCGCGGCGCGGGCACGCCGGAGGAATCCACGCGGCAGGCTGGGCAGGAATGAAATAAAGAGCTCCCAGAGCCAGGAACGCTATAAACAGCAGGCGCCTCCGTCGGCTGGCCGGCGACAAGGACACGGACTAGGATAGAGCAAATTCAGATTTGCAGTTCGAAGGAGGTCTCCGATGGCTGAGAACACAAGGCGTGATTTTATCAAACGCACTGCTTTGGGGACTGCCGCGATGCTGGCGTATCCACCATCCTCGCGGGCGCTTGGCGCAAATGATCGCATTCGCGTAGGGATGATCGGCGTGGGTGGACGCGGGGAGGACCTGCTCAAGCAGGTGTTGGAAGTGCCGAATGTCCAACTGGTGGCCATCGCGGACATTTACTCTCGGCGGCGTGAGGAAGCCAAGAAGATGGCGCCCGGCATTCAGACTCATGACGATCATCGCCGTTTGCTGGACATGAAGGATCTCGACGGCATCATCGTTGCCAGTCCGCTGCACATTCATGCGCGGCATTTTCTGGACACACTCGCGGCCGGCAAAGACCTTTACGCCGAAAAGACGATGACCTGGTCCATCCCTGAAGCGGAGCAATGCCTGGCCGCGGCGAAACAATCCGATCGAGTGGTGCAAGTCGGACTGCAACACGAGAGTTCCGGCTCACTGGCGGATACGCGTAAGTGGATAAAGGACGGAATCGCCGGCAAGATTACGCAGGTCGAGTCTTGGATGAGCCGTAACTCGCCACACGGCAAAGGCCAGTGGGTGCGGCAGGTACCGTCGGATTGCACGGCTCAAAATGTGAATTGGAAAGCGTTTCTCAACGGGCGGCCGGACCGTGATTTTGATCCCTACAGGTTCATCAACTGGCGATTGTTCTGGGAATTCTCCGGCGGAAACGTGACGGAAAACATGGTGCACCAAATCGCCTGGATCATGACCGCGCTTGAACTGCCGGAACCAAGCGCGGCGTGCATGTCCGGCGGCGTATTCTCTGAGAAAGATGGGCGCCAGGTACCGGACACAATTGTGGCAACCATGGAATTTCCAGGGGACGTGGTCGTCACCTGGCAGTCGACTTTTAGCAACAGCCACTATGGATTGGGCGAGCGTCTGCTTGGAAGCGACGGCACCATCGAACACATTTCGGGAGCCACGGATATGGTAACCGGCCGGTCTGCGGAAGGCATTCGTTATTACCCGGAGAACGTCAATCGCCATGATGGGACTGCGCTTATGGGAAAGACTCCGAATCAGAACCACATGGCCAACTGGATCGATTGCATGCGCAGCCGCAAGATCCCGACTGCGGCAGTTGAAATTGGCTACCGCTCCGCGATTGCCGCGCACATGGTAAACATGGCCTATCGTCAGAAACAACGCATCACGCTCGAAGTGGCGAGATCGGCTGAACCACAGGTCTGAAACGCAGTGGATCAGTACAGAAATAGAACAGGGACCGGCTTGGTCTAGGCCGAGGAATCGGCTCCGTTCCGCAATTTATCTAAGACCCAGAATTGCGTGATTCCGCTTGATGCGCATACCCCGATCCAAGGTCGAGAATGAGTTGAGCTGCGCCCACGCCGTACTACTTCTTCTGGTCTACTCGAAAATGCTCGTAGATTTCGTGGTTTCGCGGGCTTCGCCGAGAGGTGTGGCGGATTCTTCGCTGGGGAGTCGGGCTACGTTCTTGATCGCGTCGAATGAGAGTTCAGTCGCGAGAGTTCAGACTGGCTACGTTAGAACCTGATCCAAGATCTGTTGCACGGCACGTTGAGCTTCCAAAATCGAATAACGATGGTCCATCGCACCTGCTAGATCGGTATTCGCAAAAGCAATTCTTTCGAACGGAGTTTTACCGAGCACCTCACGGGGAGCAGGTTTTCCCTTCTTGCCAAAGAAAAATCCGGGCCACCATCTGAAGATGCGCCGGGGGCGGAAGATCGCCAAGGTGGCGATGGCGCGCCGACTGGCGGTTCGGATGTACTGGATGATGCGCAAGGAATGGAATTACGAGCAGTTGAAAAAGTTCGGTTCGCACGCGGGACAACTCGTACCAGGCGATGGTGTGAAGTAGAACACCGAGAAATTGAATGAGTGTCTCGCTCCCTCTTCGCGGGGGAGTTCGAAGTAGTAATCATGATCGAGGTTGTGGACCGAAGAGATGCATGGGTCGGACTGAGTTCCTGACCTGAAAC
>Ga0137418_10000034_pt1 | contig 88183 bp, 73 predicted proteins | sample CZODoug3_1_2_16f_FD_122242 | JGI IMG/M metagenome (GOLD analysis project Ga0137418, IMG submission 122242) | Vadose zone soil fungal communities from Angelo Coast Range Reserve, California, USA - CZODoug3_1_2_16fungal (Hybrid Assembly) | ecosystem: Environmental > Terrestrial > Soil > Vadose...
GAGATCGCGCGTAAGACTCTGTTTGGGACGGACTGGCCCGGTCCTGGGGTGCCCGACATCAAGAAAAACCTGGAAGATTTCCGAGCGCTCCCGCTCAAGCGCGAAGTGCAGGAACAAATCCTGAGCCGCACGGCATTGGAGATCTGGCCCGGGTGAGAGCCAAACGATTTCGGCTGGAACATGCCGACAGTCGTCAGAGGTAGCGCCGGCATCTGGCCCCGGGGCGCGGTGGGCAAGGTGCTCGCCCCACAGCCGCCCGGATGCGGCGCTACCCGACCGACGTGCCCTGGAATGCTTACTGCTTTCCTGCAGCTTGGCCGCTATTTGCGCCCGTGAGCTCATCCGCCAGGCCATTCGCCCCGTAAATCGTTCGCAGCGCTTCCTGGATCCCGCGCGAGTCCACGTGCACCGCCCGGGCCAGCTTGTCGTCGTAAACGAAGTTCCAAGCCAGAGACTGGATGTTGCCGTCGAAGATGATGCCCACCACTTCGCCGTTCTTGTTGACCGTCGGGCTGCCGGAGTTGCCGCCAATAATGTCCGCGGTCGAAACGTAGTTCAGCGGGGTCGACAACTTGAGCTTCGATTTTGCTTTCAGCCAGCTCTCGGGGAGCTGGTACGGCGGCTTGTTGTCGTGCTTGGCGGCGTGATCGAAGCCGCCACCCAGGGTCGTGAAGTAGGGAATCTTCTTGCCGTTTTCTTCATAGCCCTTCACTGCGCCATAGCTCAAGCGCAAGGTGAACGTGGCATCGGGGGGCTGGTTGTAGCCGCTTTTCGCGAAGCGCGCGCGCGCGATGGTGGCTCCGTCACGGCGTTCCACCGCATCGACCTGGTCGTCGTATTGCTTGCGCAGGGCACGTGCACCCGGGTCGATCGCGCGCATCAACACGATCATCGGGTCGGCGGAAGCCTCGACGACAGCCGTTCCGCCTTGGTACAGCTGCTTGCGTGCTGCTACGTCGTCGAGCCGGCTATTTTCGATCAGCTCCTTTGCAGCTTCTTCGGGAGTCTTGCCGTTCAGGGCTTTCTGCACCGCGGGGTTGTCGGCCCCTAAGGCGTCGCGCATCTGTGCCAAGGAGTCAGCCAATGTCACAGTTTCCAGCGACTTGTACAGCGGGGCAGTGGAGAACAGCTCCTGCTCCAGTGAGGCCAGAGCCGATTCGCGGTATTCACGCAGGCGCTGATCACTGGGTTTGGTCTTCTCTTCGGTGGCCCGAACGATCCAGCGAGCGAAATAGGCGAGTTCCGAGTTAAAACCGCGCATTCTCTCCACGTAGGTGAGCGGCAGATAGGCTTCACTCTGCCGCTTCACGGCGCCCGCGATTTCCTCCCATGGACTACTGGCGGCGTTGTTCTTGGGGTCCGCCTTGAAGGCGGCTTCCAGTTTGCTTTCGTCCGCCTGCTTGCTGGCCATGACCGCTTGGTCGTTGAGTCCCCCCAGGTAGCCTGTAATCGCCTTGAACGAGTTCTGATAGCTGAACACCTGTTCCTTGGCGATGCGAGCGTTTTCCTCCGACTGGGCGCTGAAGCTCTGCAGCAGCGCGATGCGCCGTTGGTAGGTCTCCAGGCGCGAGGGATAGTCGACATCCTGCAGGAATTCGAGCTGCGCCACGGTACGCAGACGTCCGGTCGAGCCGGGGTGCCCGGAAACAAAAATCGGCTCGTTATCCTTCACGCCACGCTTGGACCAGCGCAGGTAGTGCTCGATGCGCGCCGGTCTGTCGTTTTCGTAGACGCGGAAAAAAGTGATGTCGAGGTCGTAGCGCGGGTATGTGAAGTTGTCGGGATCGCCTCCGAAAAACGCCGCATCGAACTCCGGCGCAAACACCAGTCGAACATCGGTGTACTTCTTGTACCTGTAGAGGCTGTAGACCTCGCCCGAGTAGAAGGTCACCACGTCACACCGCAGGCCGGTTGAGGTGGCGCAGTCCTTCTCAATCTGTGACATGGCAACTCGCTGGGCGCGGCCGGCATCGGCCGTCGACATTTCGGGCTTCAGGCCGGCGTTCACCTTGGCTGTGACGTCCTCGATACCCACCAGTACATTCAGTTCGAGATCCGGGCATTTCCCCTCTTCGGCCCGGGTCTTGGCGTAGAAACCTTCTTTGATGTAGTCGTGGCCGTGGGCGGAAAGTTGCTGCACGCAGACAGCACCCACGTGATGATTGGTGAAAGTGAGGCCGTCCGGAGAGACGAACGATCCGGAACCACCGTTGTTGAAGCGGACCGAGGAAAGCTGGACATGATCAAGCCACGCCGGAGTGGGTTCGAATCCGTATTTTGCTTTGACTTTGTCTTTGGGGAAGGCGTTGTAGAGCCACATGCCCTCCTCCGCCGCTGAAATAGCGCTCAGGACAAGGCAAGAGAACAGAAGGAGAGGGGGAAAAATGCGTTTCATGAATAACTCCGGATGAAAAATACGGGCTGGAGGCGGTCTCGCCCAGGATCGAGAAGCAAACATTTTAGTATACGCCGGAGTGTGTCCAACCGAAAGGCAAGCGTTTGGAAAGTCGGGGATTTTGGGGTATAACAACAATTAAGTTGCGGACTCCCGTCCAATCCCCCGTGGGCCAGCAACAGAAATCATCCCAGAGCTCTTGCGAGGGAGTATGTCCAGCGTAACCACCAGCCACGCTCCGAAGGGACTTGAAGGCGTAGTCGCCACCACTTCCAGCATCTGCTACATCGACGGCGACCACGGGGTCTTAGCGTACCGCGGCATCGATATTCACGACCTCGCCGATCATTCCAATTTCGAAGAAACCTGCTACCTGCTCTGGTTCGGACGCTTGCCCAAGCGCGACGAACTGCGCGAATTGCGCGAGCGCATGGCGGAGGAGCGCAAGCTGGATGCGTCGATCATCACTTTGTTGCGCAGCGCCCCTCAGCATGCCCTTCCCATGGATGTGCTCCGGACCGCGGTTTCGGCGCTTTCGTTCTACGATCCCGAGTTCCAGAGGAACGACCACGATGCCAACGTCTGCAAGGCCATTCGCTTAACCTCGCAGATCTCCATGATCGTGGCCGCTTACGACCGCATCCGCAAGGGGAAGAGGGTGGTCGAACCGGACCGGACCCTTTCCCATGCGGCGAATTTCCTGCTCCTGCTGAATGGTACGGCGCCCTCGCATACTGCCGAGCGTGCATTGGACATTGCCCTTATCCTGCACGCCGACCATGAACTGAACGCCTCGACCTTCGCGGCGAGGGTTACAGCTGCCACCCTGTCCGACATGCACTCCGCCATCACTTCCGCAATCGGCGCCCTGAAGGGACCTCTGCATGGCGGAGCCAACGAGGCCGTGTTCCATATCCTGATGGCAATCGATCGCGATGGCGTGGACCCGGTGGACTACATCAAGGGCATGCTGGCGCAGAAGAAGAAGGTTCCCGGATTCGGGCACCGCGTGTATCACGCCGAAGACCCGCGCGCCACCCACCTACGGAAGATGTCGCGGGATTTGGGTCAGTCGAGCGGCGAACCCAAGTGGTTTGAGATCTCGAACAAGATCGAGGAATTCGTGCGGGCGGACAAGAAGCTCAACGCGAATGTCGACTTCTATTCCGCTTCCACCTATCACACTCTTGGAATCGACGTGGACCTGTTCACGCCTGTGTTTGCCGTGTCCCGCATCAGCGGGTGGTCGGCACATGTGATCGAGCAGTTGGACGACAACCGGCTCATCCGTCCACGAGCGGACTATCTCGGCCCCGTGTATCCGGCAAAGTACATACCGATGGACGCGCGGTAGTCGGGGAAATCTCCCTTTGGAATCTTCGCGACGGTCTACAACCGACTGCGTTTTGGCAGCTCGCCCTCGACCCTCGGACGCGAGCATCGTAACGCCATCCTTATGACGAACGTAACCTTGGGCGTCAACGCGTTGGCAATACGTGCAAGTGTCTAGTTCTCAAACACCTTCCCGCCCAATCAGCCCTCCTCCCCATCGGTAACTAGACCTTTGGTACTTGAGTCGTTTTTTGCCTGCTAATAGGCTTCGCCTAATGGCAGTTGCGGTGTTATGCAGTCCGAAACACGACAATCGCCGCCAGGGCAGGGACGCCCGAAGGTTTTCCCTGCCGACTCCGAGTTTCGCGGCTCCAGTTACCGGACGTGAACTCTCAGAGAGGTGCGGAGTGATAAATCTGAGAATAGTATTGTGTTCTGCGATTTTGTTTGTGTCGGTCGCGCCCCAAATCGCGGCGCAGTCCGACTACCAGGTGGTCGCGGTCAACGACGGCGGCACCATCACAGGCAGCGTAAAGTGGTCAGGCGGCGTTCCCAAGGCGACCTCGGTTCTCATCAATAAAGATCCGGAAGTCTGTGATCCGCAGGGGCTGAAGAAGCGCGACCTGGAACGGCTGGTCTTGAGCGCAAACGGCGGCGTAGCCAACACCGTGGTGTTTCTGAAGAACATCACGAAGGGCAAGGCCATGGACCTTCCCGAAGCCCGCCAGTCCCTGAACCAGAAGAGCTGCCGCTACGAGCCGCACGTGCTGCTCGTTGCCGGCAACGGAACGGTGCGTCTGAGGAGCAGCGATCCGATCCTGCACACGGTTCACATGTCGGGTGCGTCCGACTACAACTTGCCCTTTCCTTTTGCCAACCAGAGCATCACTCGCACCATGAATCGCCAGGGATTGGTCGATCTTCGGTGCAACGCTGGGCATGTCTGGATGAATGCCGAAATGATGGTCGTCTCTCATCCCTACTACGCGGTCACGGATGAGGACGGCAACTTCCGGCTCACCAACGTTCCGCCTGGGGATTATGAGATCGAGGCCTGGCACGAAGGTTGGAAGGTGGTTGGGCAGGGAACGCTCTATGATGTCATGACGCAGGTGCGGGTTCAGCGTCCAATCTTCTCGGAGCCCGTCGAATGGACGAAGAAAGTGACCGTTTCGGCCAACGGCACGGCAAGCGTGAACTTCGTCATTTCCGACAAGAGACCCGAGCTCGCGTCGAATCAGTAGGACCCGGACCCGCTCGCGACCTCCTCCCCCCAATTTCTCCGACGCGCCGCTCACACAGGCCCAACCGGATGTCCACCTGCCGTATGGCGGCGTAGAATGGAATCGGGCTCAGAGATTCCATGCGGCGGGTTTACCTCGACAATAGCGCCACCACCCCGGTGCTTCCGGAAGTGCTTGAGGGCATGCAGCCTTACTTCGCCGAGCACTTCGGGAATGCCTCGTCTATCCACCACCACGGGCAGGAGACGCGGGCGGCCGTGGAGAGCGCGCGCGAGTCGGTCGCGGCCTTGCTGGGATGCCGGGCGGCCGAGGTGGTTTTCACCAGCGGCGGCACCGAAGCAGATAACCTCGCGATTTTTGGCCTAGTGACCGAAGGCGATCACGTGATTAGCTCGACCGTCGAACACCACGCCGTGCTGAATGCCTGCAAGCACCTGGAGTCGGAAGGCTGCGAGGTGACCTACGTGCCGGTGGACGGCCGAGGGCAGGTGGACCCAGACGACGTACGCCGGTCGTTGCGATCGAACACCAAGCTGGTTACGATCATGATGGCCAACAACGAGACCGGTGTGCTCCAGCCGGTCGACGAGATCGGAAGGATCACCGCCGAAGCGGATGTGTACTTCCACACCGATGGCGTTCAGGCTGCGGGGAAGGTGCCGGTCGACGTGAAGCAGGTAGGCTGCGACCTGCTGACAATTTCCGGTCACAAGATCCACGCTCCCCAGGGTGTGGGGGCGCTATACGTCCGCAAGGGAACGCAACTGGCTCCCATGTTATACGGCGGCCGCCACGAGCGTTCGCGTCGGGCCGGCACAGAGAATGTTCCCGGTATCGTGGGCTTGGGCAAAGCCGCGGAGTTAGCCCGGGCCGGGTTGGACCGGGGCGATGACAAGAAAATGGCGTCGAAGCGCGATCGCCTGGAGCGGGCGCTGATGCATGTCGAATCCACGGGGGTGAACGGCGACGGAGCTCCCCGAGTGCCGAACACGACTAGCATATACGTCGATTTCATCGAGGGTGAAGCGCTCGTGATCGCGCTCGACCTCAAGGGCCTGGCGGTGTCGACCGGTGCGGCCTGTTCCTCGGGCGCAATCGAGCCCTCGCACGTCCTGACCGCCATGGGCATGCGAGCCGCCCGGGCCCGCGCCAGCGTCCGCTTCAGCTTGGGCAAGCAGAATACGGACGAAGAGGTCGATTTTGCGATCGGGCTGGTGCCTGAAACGGTCGCAAGGTTGCGGGAGTTGTCGCCGGTGTGGGGCAAGGCGGTCGTGGGTCGTTAGTCGTGGGTCGTTTGGCAAAGGGCTGCGATCCACGGGTACAAGCTCCGGAGCGAAGAGCCAAGAGCTGAAGAATGGAGAAGCGAGAACGGATGTCTTCCAGCACCATTGCCGTCGCCATGTCCGGCGGAGTCGATTCCTCGACCGTCGCGGCCGTGCTGCGCGCGGAGGGTCATACGGTCGTCGGGCTGACCATGCAGCTCTGGAATCAGCGCCGCCTGGCCGGGCACGACGGCATGCCGGAAGCGGTGCAGGGACGCTGCTGTTCGCTGGATGACGTCTACGATGCGCGCCAGGTGGCCCAGACCATCGGGATTCCCTACTACGTAGTCAATCATGAGGAGCGCTTCGAGCGCGAAGTGGTTCGCCCGTTCGTACAGGACTATCTCTCCGGACGCACGCCGATCCCCTGCAGCCTGTGCAACAACCATCTCAAGTTCGATCAGCTGCTGATGGTGGCGCGACAGATCGGCGCCGACACGCTCGCGACCGGGCACTATGCCCGCGTGGAGTTCGACGAGGACCGCGGACGGTGGCTCCTCAAGCGCGCCGCCGATCTGGCCAAGGATCAGACCTACTTCCTCTTCGGCCTCACGCAGGAACAGCTGAGCCGAACCATCTTCCCGCTGGGCGGGATGAGCAAGCCTGCAGTGCGCGAGTTGGCCCGCAAGCACGGCCTGGCGTTGGCCGAGAAGCCTGATTCGCAGGAGATCTGCTTTGTCCCGGGCGGCGACTACAAGCGCTTTCTGGACACCTACCTGGCCGAGCAGGGAGAGTCGCTGCCGGATACCTCCGGGGAACTGGTCACCACCGATGGCCGGACGATCGGCGAACACAGGGGCATTCACAATTTCACGGTTGGACAGCGCAAGGGTCTGGGCGTCGCCACCGGCACTCCGCTCTACGTGATCCAGATCAAGGGAGACACAGGCCAAGTGGTGGTTGGGAGTAGCCAGGAACTTTACTCGAAGACTTTGCGCGCCCGGCGCCTAAACCTGATCGCCGTCGAGGATCTGCAGGAGCGGATGTGGGTCACGGTGAAGATCCGTCACCGGCACGAGCCTGCTCCCGCCCTGCTCGAGAAGACCAGCGATGACGAACTGCTCGTGACCTTCGACCAGCCCCAGCGCGCCATCACACCCGGACAAGCCGCCGTGTTTTACGACGGCGAAGTCGTCGTGGGCGGAGGCTGGATCGTCTGAGCCCACCGGGCGAATCGGGGACCCGGCGGGAAGGACCCCTCGGCTCAGGTTGAACGACTCGGTCATGCTGAGCGGACTGAGGCGCCAGCGGAACACAAGTCGAACAACCCCGTGGACTTAGGCGTAATCACGAGCTCGACGGACATTCTCACCACAGACTCCTCGACCCGGCTGCAAAATCCTGGGATAGGCGAGACGATATCCCGCAGCCCTGGGTCGCGAACTTCGTCCGGGTTGTTCAGCAAGGGAAGAACCCCACGCCCTTCCGGCATATAATCGCCAAACCTATGGCCTCCCCAGGCGTAACGGCGGCGGTTTCGAGTCCCGTGCCGGCGGATGGGCCTCCGTCATCTTTTTGGGTTCGCGAGGCGGGCCACATTAAGCAAGGTTTGAAGACCGGCACAGCCGGCCTGATCGCGTACGCGATCTACGTGACCTTCCACTTGCCGGAAGGGTACTGGGCGGTATTCACGGCCCTGCTCGTCACACAAGCAAACCTGGGTGCGTCGTGGAAAGCGGCCCTGTACCGCACCGCCGGCAGCACGGTGGGCGCGCTGTCGGCCGCTCTGCTCGCTCCCGTGATCGGCACCGGCCCGGTCCGAACGGGCGTCACTCTATTTCTGCTCGCGGCGTTGTTTGCCTATTTGACGACGCTGCATCCCAGCTTTAGCGCGGCGGGTTTCACGGCGGCTCTGGTTCTGCTGCTTGGGGCAACCGTGCAGCCGTGGCATCTGGCATGGTTGCGCGTGCTCTATACGATCCTGGGAGCCGTCATCGCCTTCGGTGTAGGTATCCTGCTCTGGCCCGTGCGTGCGCGCGAGGGGCTACGGAGCAAGATCGCAGACTTCCTGGAGGATTTCGGCCGGCTCTACCGCGCGGTGACAACCGCTGCCTTGCAGGAGACTTGTGACGAAGGTGGGTTGGAGCCACTGCGGACCACGCTCCGGGACGACTGGCTGAAGATTGCAACCGCTCTCGAGGAATCGCGCAGCGAGCCCTCGTTCAATCGCTTCAATCACGAGGGTTACGTGGCCCTTCTAGAGGAACTGGACCACCTGCGCCAGCGCCTCCTCGCGATGTGCCGCGACAGCAGCTCGTCTTCGCATGCCGGAGTGCTTTCCACCTTGGTGCCGGAGTTGGAGCCGCTGGCCGAGGGGACCGCGCAGGCCCTCCTGGGCCTCGCCGCCGCCGTACGAACCCAGTCAAAAGGATTTGATCTCGGCCCCTTGGACAACGCCGTAGAGACCGTCGACCGGCGGCTGCAGCACCTGCGCGACACGCAGGCGACCTCACCTGTTAGCCTCGATCGCATGCTGCCTTTCTGGTCGTTTCTCTTCAATTTGAAGGAGGTGGTCGCCGGTGTGAGGTCATTGAACGCAAAGTTGGCGCGGCTTTCTTAGGAGTCTCCCGGGCATTTCTTGGCGCCCGTCCAGAATTTCTCTGCGGTGTGGAATTCTTGCTCAGCCAGAGACTGGAGGCAGACTTTGCTCTTACCTACATCATTGATTCTAAGCGTCTTGCCCGTCGGGCACGGGCTACGCCATGTTGGCAAGGTAGCTGCAAAACTAAGCGAGGAAATCCGCATCCGGGTAGTTGGCGGTTTGCGGATCCGGCTGTCCCAAGGAGGAGCCAGAGTATGAAAGCGTTTCTGATTGCAGTGATTACCAGCGTTTTGTGTGTGGGGGTCGCCATCGCGCAGGAGCCCGCGGCGCAAGCCAGCGGGTCCGCCAGCCAGTCGACTGCCGGTTCGGTTGACAAGCAGGGCGCGCAAGTGAATTCGCAGACGTCGGGGCAAGGGGCTGCGCATGCCACGAGCTCAACGGGAAGTGCGGGCGCCCAGGTCGCACAGGGCACTACCATTCACGCAGTTCTCGCCAAGCCGGTCGATTCCCGCAAGAGCAAGGTCGGGGACGAGGTCATGGCCAAGTCGACCCGGGATGTGAAGTCCAACGGCCAGGTGGTCGTCCCGAAGGGAACGCGGCTGCTCGGCCACATTACCGAAGCGAAGGCCAAAGCGAATGGCGAGTCTGATTCCGCGCTGGGAATCGCCTTCGATAGAGCGATCCTGAAGGATGGGCGCGAGCTTCCTCTAGCCCTCAGTATTCAGGCGCTCGCCGCCACCCAACCCACCGCATCCGCCGCTATGGAAAGCGACAGCATGATGGGAAGTCCAAGCATGAGTACCGGAGGCCATGCCAGCGGCGGAGTGCTAGGCGGCGCCACGGCTCCCGTTGGCGGCGTTGCGGGTACGGGGACCAACACGCTCGGGGCGGCGGGCGCTGCCGCTGGCGGAACGGTGCATGGGGCCACCGAAGGAATGACCGCTGGGGGTACGCTGACTTCCTCGGCACGCGGCGTGGTTGGGTTGCCGGGAATGTCTTTGAACACCGACGCCTCCAACTCAACCCAAGGGTCGGTGATCACCTCGAAGAGCCAGAACGTACATCTGGAAAGCGGTACACAAATGGTATTGCGGGTGAATGCTCAGTAGAAAACCGGTCGCAGAGGCCCTGCAAATCGGCATAGCGGGGGACGGTTGCCCGTCCTCCCCTGCCACAGCTCCGTACATGCGGGTCTGCATAGAGGGCGGTTCAGTGAGTTAGGACCGCGAGGGCCGGAGGTTCAAGTGGTCGTTCGCCGCAGGCGCTCCATCAGGTTGGGTGGAGGACTTGCACACTCCGAACTGTGGAACACGCTCGGCGCACAAAGAAAAAGGGCGGCGCTCAAGGCGCCGCCTGATTTACTTGATGCCCCTAGATCGTTTTCAAATAAACAGCTCGTCCTGGGGTACTCCGATTCCGTCTCGCCCTTGGCGCCGTTTGCGGCCGAGGAAAAACTCCAGTCCGGCGCTGAGGCCCTGCATCAATCCCTGGAGCTGCCGAATCGGAGACACCACTGTGCGATGCACCATGTCGCTGGTTTCCTCGACCCGATCCAGCGTCCGGTTGATCAGCTCGTCGGCGCGGATGACCTGCAGCCGGGTGCGATCCACCACGTCGCTCACGGTCGCATCCAGACGCTCCATCTGCGCCCGGGCCACGCGCGAAGAATGCTCGACGTTGGCGACGATCTCCGTCACCCGGGGACGCAGCTCCACCAACATGGCGTGTGCCGTTTCGATGGTGGGCAGGGCTTTGGCCTTGACCTCGGAGGCTAGCGCTTCCACTCGTCCGCTGGTCTGGCGGACGGCGACAAACAAGGCCACCAGTATTCCTGCCTGGATTACCACGGCGATCGCGGTCACGATGATGAACAGAGGTACGAGATTTTCCATAAGCTTGACCTCCGCTGCCGGCCCCTGACTGCGGAGAACTCCCGAGCTACAGGTTCTTGGCTGCTGCGTCTTCGGCGGTCGCCTCATGGTACGCCTGCCGGCCGGCGTCGTAGGCTGCGCGGAACTGATCTTTCTGCTGGTTCAAAACGTCGCGGCCACGATCCACCCATTCCTCGGCCTGTGAACGCACGTCGCGCGCGCGGTGGCGTACGTAGTCGCGTCCTTCTTCCGCTCTCGACCGCAGCGCTTCACGGGTTTCGTTGCCGGAACGCGGCGCGTAGAGCACTCCGGCTACCGCCCCCATTCCCAAACCTGCCAAAAACCAGAGGAAACTGTTGCTATTGCTGTCCGACATGATCTTCCTCCTCCGTGTATCCCGTTACTCGGATGTTAGCACCCGTGATCGGGAAAAACAATTCTGCGCAGGTTTGACGCGATTCAGGCGACGTCGGTTGTTTGGTGAAGTACGCCCCTTGTAGTGAGCGTCAAGTAGCGAGACAATTGCACGCCGGAAGAGGGAGGCCCTGTGTCCGACCGAAAGTACCGCCAGCGCGGCTATCAGGATAGCGGCGAAAAGTCGCAGCAGAGATCCGGGGACAGGTCCGGCGATAAGCCTGCCCGGAAAGACACCTTCGGCCCCCGGCCGCTGCAGATGCCCGGCACGCGCACCGTTTCGCGCTGTTCTCAATGCGGCACGGTGCTGCCCACCCTGGGAGAGATTCCCGTATCGTGCCCGAAGTGCGGCTTCGAGCTGCATTCCTGCAAGCAGTGCACGTATTTCGATCCATCCAAACGGTTCGAATGCATGCAGCCCATTCCGGAGCGCATCTTGCGCAAGGACGTGAAGAACGCCTGCACCTTCTACTCGATCCGCGTCACCACCGAGAAGGAAACTACAACTCCAGTCAGCGCCAAGCCCGCCGACGCCCGCCAGGCCTTCGACAACCTTTTCAAGAAATAGAAAGCCAGAACGAACGGAATCGAAGGACCCCACCGCGTCCAGCCGCCACCACCAACCTCGTCCGGCATTTTCGCGAAGGACTCCGGGTCGACCGGCTGTCGAGCCAGGCCGATCTCAGCGTCACAGGGGGCGCTTGTTTTTCCCTGTGAGATCACCCGCAAAGCATTTTGGCGATCGGCGTCAAGACAAGGCCAACCCGGCACTTGGCGAAGCACTTCACGCCCGCTACGGCTTCAGCGTCGGCCGCAGCACAATCTCGCTCGCGAACGACTGCGGCGCCTGCGTGACCAGCATGGTGACCACGTGGGCAATATCGTCCGGCTGAAGCATCCGCGACGTATCTTTGCCCTCATGCGGCGAAAGGTCGGTGTGGGTGGACCCCGGGCAGATCACCGCGACCCGAATGTTATGCACGCGTAATTCTTCTGCCACGGAGTAGCTCAATCCGTTCAACCCCCACTTGGAAGCTGCGTAGGCCGCGCCGTTCGGCAGCGCGTTTTTGCCCGCAATCGAAGAGATGTTGATGATGTGCCCGGTGCGCGCCCGGATCATCAGGGGGGCGAAGGCACGAATCGAGTAGTAGACGCCGCGCAGATTGGTGTCGAGAATGCGGTCCCAGTCTTCGGGGGCAAGCTCATGCAGAGGCTTTTCGAAGCCTCCGATGGCCGCGTTGTTCACCAGGATGTCGGCCCGGCCGAACTTGCTGTCGATTCGCCCGACCAGCCCCTCGACCGAGGCCAGCGAGGTGACATCGCACTCGGCGACCTCCGCCCGGTTTCCAGCTCCGCCGATGGTATTGGCAGTCTCGTTTAGCCTTCCCGTGGTGCGCCCGCAAAGCACCGTCAGGGCGCCGAGTCCGGCCAGCGTGCGCGCGATAGCCGCGCCAATGCCGCGCCCCGCGCCGGTTACGACTGCGACCTGGCCTGCCAATGGCTGTCCCGTGCTCGACATTTGGTTGCCTCCCCAAACGAAATTTTGGGCTCCCGGGGGACCGCCCACGGCCCCCGAACCTCGCATCTTAACAAGAACGGAGGGCTGGGGAAGGTTAGCAGCTTGCCTATGGCGAAGCGGATACTTATAATCCGCTCACCGGAAACAGCGCCTTGGCTGCCTTCACGTTACAGGCGAAGCGTAGGCAGTTCCGGATCCTGTGGCAGGGGCGTGCAAGGGCAGTCGTGCAAGAGTCTCACACTTGATGTCGATGCCGGGCAGGATGAAGTTCGCCGATTTTCCCGAGAACTCAAGGAGCCATTCGAATGAATAAGATTCTAGTCACGATTGTGCTTGGATGTGCTGTCGCCGCGGCCGCCCAGGATGCCGCCCAGCCGCAAGCGCAACCGGCCGCGCCCCAACAACAGAAGAAAGAGATCAAGGATCCCGCGGAATACAACGCTTATGTGGGTGCGGTGCAGCAACAGGATCCGGCTGCCAAGATCAGCGGCCTGGAAGCCTTCCTCACGCAGTATCCCAACAGCGTGATGAAGGAGGACGCGCTCGAAATCCTGATGGGAACCTACCAGCAAAAGGGCGACGTGGCCAAGATGGGCGACGCGGCCAAGCGTCTGCTGCAAGTGAACCCCAACAATGTCCGGGCGTTGGCCCTCTCCACCTTCGTCGCCACCCAGACCCAGAATTTTGCCGACGCGAAGCAGTACGGTGAGAAAGGACTACAGGCGCTCGCCACCTTCACCAAGCCCGACAACATGCAGCCTCCGGAGTATGAAACGCTGAAGCAGCAGCTGGCCGGAATCTTCCACCGGGGTATCGGGCTGGCTGCACTGAACGACAAAGACTACGCCAATGCCGTGATCCACCTTCGTGCGGCCGCGGAGTCGGCGCCCAATGACGTCACGTTGATTTACCCGCTTTCGTCCGCCTACTTGAAACTGACGCCGCCCGACTACGTCAATGGCCTCTGGTTCACCGCGCGCGCCGCCAACCTGGCTCCCACCCCGCAGGGCCAGCAGCAGATCGAGAAGTACGGGGCATCGCAGTACCGGAAATATCACGGGTCTGACCAGGGTTGGGCGGAGTTAATGGCACAAACCAAGACCACTCCATTCCCGCCTGCGGGGTTCACCATCACCCAGTATGTTCCCCCGACTCCTGCGGAACAGGCCGCCGAGATCGTGAAGACGAAGAAAGTCGAAGAGATGAGTTTTGCGGAGTGGGAACTGGTGCTCTCCGAAGGCAAGCCGGAAGACGTCGACAAGGTGTGGAGCGTGCTGAAAGGCAAGCCCCTGCAGATGGTCGCGCAGGTTATCAGTATTATCTCGCCAACCCACCTGATGCTCGCCGGCAGTTCCGACGATATCGAGGCCAAACGCTCCGACATCGACCTCACCATGACCGCCGCCATCCCGGCCAAGCTGATGCCCAAGGTGGGAGCGGACTTCCAGTTTGAAGGAACGCCGGTATCCTACGAGCCGAAACCCTTCGTGATGACCATGAAGGACGGCGCGATCCTGACTGCGAAAGCTCACCCCGCGTCCAAGAAGCCGCCGGTTCGCAGGAAGCCCGCGCAATAGTTATTGGAAATCTCGGTAGACGGAAAAGAGGCGGCCGATTCGGCTGCCTCTTCCTGTCTGCCTCTCCGGAGAATTTCGCTTGCGTGGTGGGTTTGAAGGGGCCGGCTTCAGCCGGGCCCGTAAGCCGCCAAAAACAATACGGGCTTCAGTGCCCGAGGGTAACTGTTTCAGTTCAAACCGCGCAGCCTGTTAAACGTTTAGCGGACCCGACCGACTGGCGATTCTTAGCGCACCGCCTTCTTCTCCATCGTGACCGGCCGTGCGCTGTGCGGTGGGCGCTTGGTCCCGTCCCGCAATTGCCGAACATCGATCTTAAGTTCGCTCAGCGTCCGACTGAGGGTGTTGCGGTGCATGCCCAACTCGCGCGCCGCGCGACACTGGTTGCCCTTGTTCTCCTGCAGGACGGTGAGGATAAAGCGCTTCTTGAATTCACGCACGGCCTCTGAGTAGAGGATGTTGCTCTTGTACATCTGCAGGATGAGCGCTTCAAGTTGATCTTTCACGGGCTCTCTCTTTCTCTGAAAAGAAAATCGTCAGTATAAAGTTCTTCGCACAGGTGCCCTACTGAGCGGGTTTCGCTGCCGGCGCGGGTGCCGCTTCCGGGAGGTGGGTCCGATGAAGCATGCCCACTCCCTCGTAAAACCTGGCACGCAACTGAGAGGGCGCGAGCCATATCGCGGCTCTCCCCACGACCAGGAAATACGGCGCCAATTCCGATCCTTCCAGCCACTTCGACGTCGGCGTGAAGGCCGTCATTCCCATCAAAATCACGGATACGAACAGCGCACCCTTCAGCAGTCCAAGCATTCCACCCAGGATGCGATCGAACAAACTCAGGCCGGCTTCCTTCATGACCCAGCGGGTAATCCGCCCGGCGATCCCCGCCAGCATCACCACGGCCAGAAAAATGGCGACGAAGGCAACGATCTCGCCCAGCCACGGGGACTTCAGCTGGGGAGCAAATCGTTCCGCCACGCGGTGATACTGCCAGGCCGCCAGAAGATAGCCGACCACCAGGCCCACCAGCCCGAAGGCCTGGTGAAAAAAGCCTTCCATGATCGCCATCACCACGGACAAGACAATCACTCCCAGGATCGACCAGTCCGCGATATTCATTGGTCTCGCCCACCCTGGGCCGCCGGATTACACATCCAATTTGCGTCCGGTCAGCTGCTGATAAGCCTCCAGATATTTCTCGCTGGTCTTGCGGGCCACCTCCACCGGAAGCGCAGGCGCAGGAGGCTGCTTGTTCCAGCGGATCGTTTCGAGGTAATCGCGCACGTACTGCTTGTCGTAAGAATCTTGGGCGCTGCCGGGCTTATATTTGTCGGCCGGCCAGAAGCGCGAGGAGTCGGGCGTCAGAACTTCATCGGCCAGGGTGATCCCCTTCGCCGTGCGCCCGAACTCGAACTTGGTGTCCGCGATGATGATGCCCTTCGTCCGCGCGTAGTCGGAAGCTCTGCGATAGACCTTCAAGGTCAGGTCTCGCAGTTGTTCGCTCAATTCACCGCCCACCTGGCGGACCATCTCATCGAACGGGACGTTTTCATCATGACCCGTGGTCGCTTTTGTAGCAGGCGTGAAAATCGGCTCCGGCAGCTGGTCCGATTCACGCAGCCCCTTGGGCAACTCGATGCCACACACCTTACCGTTGGCCTTGTACTCTTTCCACGCCGATCCGGAGATATAGCCGCGCACCACGCACTCGACTGGCACCATGTCCGCATGGTTCACCACCATGGAGCGCCCGCGGAGCTGGTCCGCGTACTGGCCGATTTCGGCTGGATACTGGCTCACGTCGGCGGTAATCAGGTGATTGGGAACGACATCCTTCAGAAAGTCGAACCAGAATAGCGAGATCTGGGTCAGCACCCGCCCCTTGTGCGGAATCCCGGTCGCCAGAATGCAGTCAAACGCCGAGATGCGATCGGTGGCGACGAAAAGCAGCCGGTCGCTGTCGAGACGGTAGACATCGCGCACCTTGCCACTGGCATGAAGTTGGAGATCAGGGAATTCGGTACGAAGCAGGACGGGATCGAGGAGTTGAGGGCTCATGAACACAAATTCTACAGTTAAAAAACGTGGCGTATTCTAGCTGGCCAGATTTTTTTGTCAACGGTTTACGTCATGCGTCAAAGTGACGCTCCCATCTTGCTGAGTCGAAAAAAGTTGACACCCGCGCGGTTCAACGGAAATGCCCGCCAGATAAGCCTGATGGCGAATCGGCGGATGTGGAAAAGCTGAGGATGGAAGTGGATAATCGGGCGCTGAGTAAGAGCCGACGGCTCTAACATCTCAAACATACAGCCTGCAAGATTGTTTTGCGGCGGGCAAGAGCCGAATGGGGAGAGCAGGACGTCGGTGGAGTGTGAGAGGCCACCGCACCCTGCAATTGACCTTGCCGGCACGCATGGACCTGGCAAGCGCAACGCCTTTAGAGTGTGTTCGCGACTCTGCAATCTTAGCAAGATATCGGGTCGGAACCGACAGTGGGGTTTGAGCCGCGAAGGGGCGAAAGAGAAACCGCTAGACGGGTTGCCACACTCCCTGAGCGAAACCCTTACGCCGTCGCCCCGAACCGCACCGACACCAGCTTCGACACCCCCGGCTCCTGCATGGTCACACCGTAGAGCACCGGGGCAATGCTCATCGTCTTCTTGCTGTGGGTAATGAGCACGAACTGAGTTTGCACGCTCATCTCCTTGACCAACTCTGTGAAGCGCCCGATGTTGGCTTCGTCGAGCGGAGCGTCGACTTCGTCCAGGATGCAAAACGGGCTGGGCGCGTACTGGAAAATCCCTACCAGCAGCGACAAGGCCGTGAGCGCCTTCTCTCCGCCCGACAGCAGCAACACGTTCTGCAGTTTCTTGCCCGGAGGCGAGGCCACCACGTCGATACCGCTTTCCGCGCTGTTTTCCTCATCGGTAAGCCGCATGAAAGCGTGGCCCCCGCCGAAAAGCCTCCGGAAAATGAGCTGGAAGTTCTCGTTGATCCGGTGGAAGGCCTCCTCGAACTTCTGGCGTGATACGGTATCGATCTCCTTGATGGTCGCAATTGTGTTCTGGATGGAATCCAGCAGGTCCTGGCGTTGGGTTTCGAGGAAGGTGTGCCGCTCGGCGGTCTCCTTGTACTCCTCGAGCGCCATCATGTTGACCGGACCCATGTTGTCGAGGCGCGTCCGCATCTCGCGGTGAGCCTGATCCTCAATCGCAAGTTCCTCACCCGTGGCGATCGGGATCGTGCGATCCGCCATCAGTTGATGCCGCTGCACACCGAGATCGTTCAGGCACGACTCGGCCATGTACTCGGCGTCGGACTGAAGCTTCGCAGCGGTCGCCGCCAGCTCTCCTCGGCGGTCGCGTGCCTGGTCCAGCAGTTGCCGTGCGCCGCGCAGAGCCTCGTCGATTTCGACCAGCCGGGCGCGGATTTGTTCGGACTCGAACTGGAGCAGGCCTTCGCGCACTTCCCCGGCGTTCTTCTCGCCGTCAAGTTCCACCAGTTGATTGGCGAGCAACTGGTTCTCATTCTCGCGCTGAACTTTCTCTGCCACGGAAGCGTCGATCTGCGTGCGCAGAGCATAGACGCGCTCGCGCATCTCGCTGACCAGCGACTCGATACGCTGCATCACGGCCGAAGCAGAGCGATGCCGTTCCTCCAGGCCAGCTACCCGTGCCACATGCTGCGAAGTGTTCTGCGCCGCCCGGTCCCGCCGTTCCTTCAACGAAACCATACGCTCCTGGCCGACAGCCATATGGCGCTCGACTTCGGCGCGCCGTTCCCCGGAAGTTGCCAGATCACTCTTGCGAGCTCCGATGATCGTTTCCTGCTCCGCGCGCTCCGCCGCCAGGCTTTGCAACTCTGACCGGCTCACGCTCAGACGCTCGCCCACACGCCCCATCTCGGCATCCAACTGCTGCAGCATGTGCCCGGACGTCATGGCGAGTTTCTCAGCTTCGCGCTTCTCCTCTTCCAACCGGTCGAGCAGGGAAGTGAGCTCCCTGATCTCCCGCCCCAGCATCAGGACGCAAGCTTCACCATGGCGCAGCCCACGCTCGAGTTCCTCGAGCAGCCGCAGGACTTCGCGCAGTTCGCGCTTCATGGAGAGCGGCCCTTCGGCGCGCTGCTTGCCCCCTGTCACTGTGACGTTGTGGAAGCACTCGCCAGATGGTGACAGGAAAAACGCGTCAGGGTTTTCGAGCGCGAGCTCCCGGCCCAAACCGGAGTCAGGCACGATGTAGCCATCGCGCAACTTAGGCAGGATGACCTCAAGAGACTTTCCGAAACCATTGAGAACGCGGATGGTGCTCTTCAAGGGCACAATCGGCCGCCCCGGAGGCGCCGAATGCGCCGCCTCATCGAGCACAAACGAGAACTTTGCCTGCGAATCCTCAGGATGGACCAAGAAGGTCGCACGCCCATCGACATCGCTGCGCAGGAGGCGTAGACCCTCGTCGGCCGCATCCCAAGACTTCACCACGATGTAGTTCAGCTCATCCCGCAGGAAGTCTTCGACCACGCGCTCGTGCTGGGGATCAACTTCCAAAAAGTCGGCCAGCACGCCCGCCGGAGCGAGCCCGCCTTGCAACGAGCCCGACTGGAACAACCGCCGTACCGACTCGGTCGAGTAGCCATGCTCGGCGATGACCGCTTCGAGCGACCCCTTCTTGCCCAAAGCCGACGCGAACTCGGCGCGTAACCCGTCCAGTCCCTGCTTGGCTTCGCTTTCTTCGCGACGCTTTGTCTCGAGCGACTGGCGGAGCTGGGCGATTTCCGCGGTAAGGCCGGTCACCCGCTGCGAGACGGATTCGAATTCCAAAGCCAGCTGCCCACGCTGTCCGCCAAAAGCTTCCACTTGCGACGAAGCAGTGGAGATTTCATTCTGCAGCCGCTGCGTTTCACGATCGACGGCCGCCAGCCGCTCTTCCCCTTGCGTCAGTTGGTTGCGAAGGTTCGAAGCCGCCGCCACGACTTCCATGATCGAGGCCCGGCCCAGCTCGATCTGGCGTTCGAGGACAGCGAGGTCCCCAGCGGCCGCAGCACCTTCCTGCTGGCTGAGCGCGAGTTCGTGCTGCGCAGCCGCAAGGTCGGCCGCAGCCGATTCTAGTACCTGGCGGTTGGAGTCCAGCTCCGCCTCCAGGCTGCTCAACCGGCTCCGAGCCTGGCCCAGTTCCGCATCCGACGATGCCGACCGGATCACCAGTTCCGCGCAACGCTCTTCATTCGTGCGCTGCCGTGCCTGCCCGCGTTCGATCTCGAGCCCAACTTGGTTGAGCCGCTCCCGGTTCTGGCGAAGCTCTCCGTTGATGGCATACCCGCGCTGTGTCCGTTCCGCATGCTCCCCGTCGAGCCGCTGCACCGCCTCGGTACGCTGCTGCATTTCTTCCGCCAGCGCGTTCAGCTGCGCATCGATCTCGGCGCTCTCGTGTTCAAGCTGAGCGAACTTGCTGGCCAGCACCACGCGCAGCTTAGCGCGCATCTCATCGCGCAGTTTGGCGTAGCGCTCCGCCTTGGCGGCCTGCCGCCTCAGTGAATTCATCTGCCGCGTGACTTCTTCGAAGATGTCATTCACACGGTTCAGGTTCAGCTTGGCTTCTTCCAGCCGCGCCTCTGCCAGCCGTTTCTTGGTCTTGAACTTGGTGACGCCCGCAGCTTCTTCAATGATGGCCCGGCGGTCCGTAGGTCGGCTGCTCAAAATCTGCCCAATACGCCCCTGCTCGATCAAAGCGTAGGACTCGGGTCCGAGACCGGTCCCCATGAAAAGTTCCTGGATATCGCGCAACCGACACAGCTTCCCATTGAGTAGATACTCGCTGTCCCCAGACCGGAACAACCGCCGGGTGACGACAATCTCCCCCGTATGAAACTGCTGCTGGTTGAACTTACGCCTGCGGATCTTCAGGACTACTTGAGGACCCGCAGCGTGCGCAGCCTCTGCCCCCTCTGCCGGGACGCCACTATCAGGCGCTGGCGCCCCCTCGGCGATCGCAACTCCCGCACCCGAAGCCCCGGGCACTAGCACTCCCGCGACTTCCTCCGCTTTGCCGGGCTGAGCGTCTTCGGTTGCGCGTTCGGTATCTTCGGCGGCCCGGGCGCGGATCTCGGCTTCGTCCCAATTCTCGGCCTCGGGCAATTCATCTTGAATCTCGACCTGTGTGGGTTCGTTTTTGTCCGGTCCGTTGTACTGTTCGGGATCAATGAGCGTCAGCGAGACTTCCGCCATCCCGGTGGGCTGACGGTCGCGACTCCCGGAGAAGATCACATCTTCCATCCGCGACCCGCGCAGAGTCTTGGCTGACTGCTCGCCCAGCACCCACGAGATGGCGTCGGCGATATTCGACTTCCCGCACCCGTTTGGGCCGATGATCGCGGCCACACCATCGCCGGGAAATTTCAGCTCGGTGCGGTCACAGAACGACTTGAACCCAAGAATCTGGAGCTTTTTCAGTTTGAGCACTGCAACTCCTTCAACACTCCGTCATGCGGACGTCGCGCAATGGCGGACCCACTCTCCTGCGCTGGCTGGGGCGCGGTCTGCATGATCTGGCTGGCTGGGCGATGGGGCGGACCCGTTACCACTTGGATGCCTCCCCCATTCCGCTCAGACGTAAACCTTCCCGGCATGCGCAGGGAGGGCATGGATTGCAGCTACTGTAACGGCGAAATCGGCCGCGGGTCAAGAAAGAAAACCCCATATGTTGTGGGTATCCTACCAAGACCACGCTGGATTGCACACGCAATGCAGCAACCACCTGGTTTAGGGTGAAGCAAGACGAAGGAAGGGAGAATCGCGAGAGCGGCTTAAGGCTAGCGCAAGCACTGGCGACAATCAATGGGGAAGTGGTTTAGGGGTTGAGTCCCTATTCTGGGGTTGTCGGATGGAGTCGAGAAAACTGGTGCTCCGCACAGTAAGCGGAACCAGGCCGAACTTCTCTGATGCTGGGCCTGCCGGGGAAACCGCGTGTTCCCCCGTCCCGGCTCTTAGTGTTTGACGCACAGCCCCTGGCGAAAGCGCCGGCAGGCGTGTTGCGCCACTGCTCGGCAGGCTTTGGCTGACCGGACCCAGGCAGAAGTAGTTAGCCCATCCATCTCCACATCATGACCAGCGCCTCATCGGCTCTGGCGCGACAACAGAATCACCCGGTCATCCGCCTAAATCCATAATCGATGATGTACTCCTGCAGACGCTTCTCGTGCCCGAGCTTCTTCCAGCCAAGCACAAACCGGCGCATATATAAATTGCTGAGCAGCGGACGAATCGGAGCCCTTTGGGGAGTACCCCTACCCTGTCCGTTTGGGGTCTTGTTCCGCCCAATCTTGGCAGCACCTTGGGCGCTTGGCCACAGCTCCCTCTCGGCCCGGCGATACTCGAACCTCACGACTGAGGATTCGTGGCAGATCCATGGGAGCGGGTTTCGCTGTTGTCGGGGGGTTAGTTGCTTATGCATAGGGAAACGGGAATTTTGTTCTCGTTTGCGTTGGTGATTAGGCGGCTTTAAGACCGACGGCGTCGAGCAGATCGTCGAGGGCATGGACGACGGGTTGGTAGAGTGTGTCGAGCTGAGAGAGACGTTGCTCGTGTAGTTTATTGTCGGCTGGGAAAGGTCGGAGCAAGCCGGCGGTGAGAGGAGCGTAGATCCTTTCAAACAATTTCAGGAAGACTAAGCAGATGCGGTAGCCATTGGGTAAGAGGCGGTAGCGCCGGGAGTGGGGGATCTTCTCCACCAGACCCTTGGCCCTGAGCTTGGATAGGTCGTAGCGCAAGGCGGAAAGGCAGTAGTCTGCGGTGGAGCAACCCAGGGCGTGGGCGGTTTGGGGGTGGAGTTCTACGGTGGTAAAGGTGCTTTGGGCGGCGATGTGGGAGAAACGCAGCAATGCGTGCATCAACGCGAGTTGGCGGGGACGATCGAGCTTCAAGCCGGGAATGCGTTTGCCGTTGGGCAGCAGGGTGGGCTGGCTGAGTTGGCGCAGCTGGCCGCGATCGACGAAAGTTTCCAGGATGTCCTGTTGAACGTTGAGGTAGTTGTCGACGATGGAAGAAAGTTTTTGTCGGAGTTCGGGAAGATGGTCGATGGCTTTGTTGACGGCGTAGTCGGTAACGTTGTTGGTGGCTGGCTCGGTGCGGAGAAGGAGGTGATCGCGGACGTACTGTTTGATGAAGCCATGGCCATAGTGACTGCGAATGACGGGATTAGGGAGGTCGAGGTCCTCGAGAACGGTCTGCCGCTTGCCCCGATATTGTTTGGTGATTTTACGGCCAAAGATGACGGTGATCTTGTTGGGCTGACCGATGGTGCGGTTGGCATCGAGAAGACGCTCGCCGAGTTCATCGAGAGCAGCACGGCGATGGAAGATGAGATTGTCACAGTACTCGACCTGGGCAAAGAAGAGGCGATGCTGACAATGGGCTTGGCGGCGCTCATCTTCGGTGAAGAAGGGAGTGAAGGCATTGAGCCACTTGCGACCGCAGGTCAGCAGATGGTGTGGGGTCAGAGAATCGGCGAGCTCTTGAAGCCGCTCGGGGTTATGGCAACGCAGGAAGGCGTTGGTGGTTTGCTGGAAGTCGATGCCTTCCTCTTGCAAGCGATGGGCCAGCCAGTGGTGCTGGTTGAGACAGAGGCGTGCGGAAAAGGGGAAGTAGGGACAGATGCGAACGAAGATCCGGCCCCAGTTTCGATCGTGGACGTAGAAGTTGTACTGTAGAACCCAGCGCTGGGCCAGTTGCAGATGCCAGCGATTGTCCTTCTGCTTGCCGATCGCGGTCAGAATCCGTGCTGGCTCGCGTGCCTTGAGAATGACGACCACCTGGTCGGGCTGGGCGCGGCGGAAGTAGGGTTCGACAAACTCGTCCCGTCGGCCTTCGGGAGCGTCCAGGATGGGGATGTTTCGTTTCGCCGATCGGTTCTTCACCCAGTTGTGAAATTGTTCGGCGATGTTCCGCAATAGATCCCGGCTGACTGGATATTGATTCCGATAGGTGCCAAAGAACCCGACGACGCGTTCGGGCTGCTGGAAAGGTTGGATAACGCCGTTGAGAAGAATTCTGTCGAAGCAACGGTATCCAAACCGAATGCTATGCTGGTGATGCTCGTAGAAAGCGTTCATGGCGAACTCCTGTGTGGTGAGATACCAGGAGCATAGCCTCTAAACGCTCTCTACGAGTTCTCTTTGCTGCCGAGTTCTGAGGGATATCAAGGGCGAAGCCCTTGTCTAGTTAGGATCTTTCTATGGAGTAGTGTGCAAGATTGAACATGCTCCCAACTGTGGACGTTGCATTATGCAGTGATGAAAACCAAGGATCTCACCCGAAAACAGGCAGAATCCGTGCTTGTCTCACTGGTGGTGAAAGGGGCATTTCATCTCACAGCCCGGATCGGGAGCGTAAACGCGTCCTTACATTGCAAGTCTTCCACCCCAGAGAGCGTTCACTATCGTAATCTTCCGTGCGCTCACGTTCCCGGGTAAGCTGCCGAACATTGCACGTCTTTATGAGGACACCGGACTGCCCGTGCGCCGGTGCTTCGAGGCAATAAGGAACAGAGACTTGGGAGTGGAACAATAATGAAGATTATGTCGGAAGAGAAACTTGACAGGTTTTGGGTGGTCGTGGCGGGCCTTGTATTGGCCGGGTTCCTGGCGGTCGGGACGCCTGCCCACAGCCAAACCATCCTTTTGAAGGAAAGCGCCTCGATCACAGCAACCAAGATTAACGACGCTGGCGACATCACCACCCGGAAAGACTCCTATTTGACTAACGTGGCCCAGTATTTCTCCAATACAAAACAGTGCTCGGGGACCAGCTTGACGTCGAATGGCAAAGGTGACTTCATCGTCGAATTCTCGGTGGCCCACATTTTGCAGGACTACACCATCGCTTACGTAGTAGCCGACCGGTCAGGCTTGGTTCTCGGTACCAAGACGATCCATTCGATTCCGGACGTGGCCAAGGACGCTTGCACATTGATTGAATCGCGCAAGCATCCTAAACATGAACGTGAGGATGAGCGTCGTGAACCTAGAAAGAATCGATAGAGTGTTCGGAAAGTGAGCGTTCCCCGGGGCGGCGCCCCAGCCGCGTCCTGGATCCTTCAGGCTTTGCCATTTCTTAGTTCCCGGCCAATCCGGATCAACCTTCTGGTCACAACCCCGCTTCGCGGCATAACGACCGGAAGGGTTAAGGAAGGCGCACCAAGCTGCCGGACTGAGGTCTGAAACAGGCCATTGGGCGCGAGGATTTTCACCTCGCTAAACTCACAGCCTTGTAGGGCGGCTCCCCCTTGCGCTTGGCCACTCTTCACCTTCCTCAGGTTGGAACGGGACTCGCACCGGCCAGCTGTCGAACATGCACAGCGTGCCAAAGAAAAGATCACGAGCCTCCGCCCGCGCCCTGAAACCTTGAAACCTGCTTTTTACTTTGCCAGCTTCTCAAAAAACAAACAAATCGACTCAATCCCCCGATGAAAATTCGGGATGTGGAACTTCTCATTCGGTGCGTGCAGGTTGTCATCGGGCAGCCCGAAGCCCATCATCACGCTGGGAGTCTTCAGCACGTCCTGGAAATCGGTCACGATTGGAATCGACCCGCCCGAGCGGATGAACACGGTATCTTTCTTGAAGATGTCGTGCATCGCCTCGGTCGCGGCCTTGATGTACCGGTTGTTCGTCGACACCACGCAAGCCGGTCCTTTGCTCCAGACCTTGATTTTGGTCTCGATCCCCTTGGGGGTGAGCTTCTTCACGTATGCGGTGTAGCGCTTCAGGATGTCGTCTGGGTCCTGGATGGGCACGAGCCGCATCGAGACCTTGGCCGCCGCCTTCGCCGGAATCACCGTCTTCGCACCCGGCGCGGTAAAGCCGCCTGGCATGCCGTGCACTTCGAGCGTCGGACGCGCCCACGTCCGGTAGAGCACCGAGTATCCGGGCTCCCCAGTCAGGACTTTCGACCCTACTTCGGTCTTGCGATAGTGCTGTTCGTTGAAGGGCAGCCGCTTCCACGCCTTGAGTTCGTCCTTGGTCGGTGCCTTCACCTTCGAGTAAAAACCCGGGATCTGAACTTTGCCCTTCGCGTCCTTCAGCTGGCTGATGATCTCGATCAGAGCGAAAAATGGGTTCGGTGCTGCGCCGCCGTACATGCCGGAGTGCAGGTCGGTCTTGGCGCCGTAGGCTTCGATCTCGGTATAAACCAGCCCGCGCAGACCAACACACAGCGTCGGCAGATTGGGCGCAAACAGTTCCGTATCGCACACCAGCGCGAAGTCCGCTTTCAGCTTGGCCTTCTGCCTGCGCACGTACTCGGCGATGGACTCACCACCCACTTCCTCCTCGCCCTCGAAGATGATTTTTACGTTGATGGGCAGCTTGCCGTCGTGGGCTTTCATCAGTGACTCGAGTGCCTTCACTTCCATCCACAGCTGGCCCTTGTCGTCCACTGCCCCACGCGCGTAGATGTTGTTGTTGCGTTCCGTCGGCTCAAATGGCGGCGAGACCCATTCATCCAGCGGATCGGGGGGCTGGACATCGAAGTGCGCGTACATCAGGACGGTCGGCGCGCCCGGCGCATGCAGCCAGTCGGCGTAAAGCAGTGGATGCCCCTTGGTCGGGACGATTTCCACATTCTCCATCCCGATGCGGCGCAGTTCATTGGCAACAAATTCAGCGGCCTTGTGGACGTCGGACTTGTGTTCTTCAAGAGTACTGACGCTAGGAATCCGGAGAAGATCTTTCAGTTCGCTTACAAAACGCTGCTGGTTTTGACGGGCAAAATCGAGTGCCGGGGAAGCCATGGCTGAGTCCCTTTCTTGCGTGGAATCGCGATCGAGCGAGGTTCGACCATTTGAGAAACGGTTAAGTATACCCGAGCCACAGGTCCGCTTCCGTGACTGTCAAGCCGCGCCCAGAGACTACTTTCGCGCTACCAGGACCATGTAGCGCAGATCTCCCGAGCGATAAGCGTCCAGAATGATGTCAATACCATCCACGAACTCTTGCGCCGCCCGAGGCAGGAGCTTCACGATCGGACGAGCGGCGCGCGCCTGCTCGCGGCAGATTTCCCATGTGCGGATCACCTGCCCGGTAAGATCCTCGCAGCGCGTTACGCTCATGCCCGCCGACCTGACGGCGCTCTCATACTGCGCCGCCGTCCACAACTCGGGACAAAGGAATGCACGCCCCACCGCGCGAATGCGGGAGCTACTCATCGACCCGGTCCAGGCCGCCAGCAGAAACTGCCCACCGGACCGAAGCGTCCTCTGGACTTTGTGGAGAAACTTCGGCTTATCCGCAAAATGTTCGCTGGATTCCATGGCCCAGACCGTGTCGAAGCCTGCCTCCGGGAAGGGAAACGTGGCAACATCTTCCACGAAGAATGTCAGGCGGCCACCCAACCCGGCTTTCGCAGCGCTCTCCCGCGCAATGCAGGCCTGCTTGGGACTGATCGTCAACCCCGTCCCGCAGCAGTCGAGCAGCTCTGCCAAATAGAGAAGCGTCCCTCCATGCCCGCAGCCCACGTCCAGGACGTGCTCGCCGCCGCGCAGATTTAACCAGTGCCGGCAGCGATCAAGCATCCGCACCTGGGCCTCTTCCGCTTTCTCGCCGCCGTCGACAAAAAGACCATGATGGATATGGTTGCCCCAGAATGCCCGGTAGATGAACGCCAGCGAATCGTAGTGCTCGCGGATTTCAGCGGGGGAAGCCATGAAGGCGGGTCTGAAGGTCTCGATGTTTTCCAGGTCTCAAAAGACGAACCCCAAAGCCGTCGAATGACGAATATTCAGGAGACCTTGAAACCTTGCAACTTTGAAACACTGAAACCTTGCACCACGAATCTCTCCATCGAAAACGGAGCCAGATCATACTCCGGCTTGCTCCCGGTCATCACTTGCGCCATCACCCGCGCGGTCACGGGCGCCAGCAGAATACCGTCGCGGAAGTGCCCGGTGGCTACGTAGTACCCGGGGGTAGGCGTCGCTCCCAGGATAGGCAAATTGTCTGGTGTGCCCGGACGCAGCCCAGCCCACGCATCCAGCACCCGCGCCTCTTTCAAAGCCGGCAACATCGCGACCGCGGCGTGGTGCAACTGTTGGATCGTGTCGGGCACCGTGCGCTTGTCATACCCGGCTTCTTCGACCGTCGCCCCAGCCAGCAGCCGGCCATCACTCCGGGGAATCAGGTAGATCTCCGGCGACCGAACTACGTGGCGCAGCAAATCACGCGACGGCATGGCGAAGCAAACCATCTGCCCCTTCACCGGCCGAGTAGGGAACTCATAGGGCGGAAACTGCCCGGCCCAAGCGCCCGCGCAATTGACGACCTTTGCCGCGTGATACGAACTTCTGTTGGTCGACACCCCGACGACGCACTCGCCCGACACGTCGACGGAAACCACCGCTGTGCCCGATGACACATCCACGTCACGATGCTTGGCCGCCTTGAGCGCGGCGTTCGTGAGCGCCCGCGGACAAACGCTCCGTTCCTTTAGAAAGACGGCTGGACGACCAGCAGCCCGCAGCCCAGGTTCCAACTCAGCCAGCAGTCCTGGCAGTGGATGCGCGCCCGCGATCTTCTCCGGCGCGTGCCCGGCCCCCGGAAAAAGCAGTGTCCCGTCGGCCCGCAAATCCACGCTCATGCCGGACTCGTCCTGCAGTTCGTGCACGAATTCCGGATACATCTGGGCGCTGGCCGTGGCTAAGGATTGAAGCGGCGCCGGAGTCTCGTCCCCGCAATTGGCCAGCATGCCACCGGCGGCGTAGGAAGCCTCGCGCCCCGGCTGCCCGCGCTCGATCACCAGCACCGAAGCCCCACGCTTGCGCAGCTCGATCGACAGCGAGAGCCCGATGATCCCGCCCCCGACGATGATCACATCCCAGTTCTTCACCCCAGCATTCTAAAAGAAGACTCCGGAATGCCGCTCTCCGAGCGGCGACCTCGGGCCGGAACCGAGTCGAAACTCGCGCTCCGCAACCCCGTGGTTACTTTAGGCACATGATCGGCCCCCCACTCAACTCCTATAATCCGCGCAGATAGGAACCGAGGGCGGCCTGGCACGCTCCTCCCGGGCCGCGATGGAAAAACCGAATACAAAACCGGTTCGAGGCGCAGCTTCCGGCTCAGTCTGGTGGATCTGCAACCCGTGGCTCGACATAATGGTCGGTTGCGGAGCGTGGTCGGCCCCGTTGCTCTTGCTCGCCTACTTTTCAGTGGCCTCGAACACGCTGAAATGGTCGATCGCCTTCTACGTTCTAGCCCTCTTCTTTAACTATCCGCACTACATGGCGACAATTTACCGCGCCTACCATCGCTCCGAAGATTTCAACAAGTACCGCATCTTCACCGTGCACCTCACGCTGCTGGTGGCGCTGGCGTTAGTGGTCTCGCATTTCTGGTACCGGGCATTGCCCCTGATTTTCACGCTCTACCTTACCTGGAGCCCCTGGCATTACAGCGGACAGAACTACGGCATCTTCATGTTGTTCGCGCGCCGGGCCGGTGCGCAGCCTGGCAACCGCGAACGCCGCGCCCTGTACTCGGCCTTTCTGCTCTCCTACGCCATCCTGTTCCTGAACTTTCATACAGGACCGTCCGCCGATCCGCTGTTCATCTCGCTGAACGTTCCAGCCGGCGTCAGCTCGCCACTGCAGATCGCGCTCGGCATCGCCTTCCTGGGCTGCAGCGCATACGGGTTGTCACGTCTGGTTGGCCAGACCGGGTGGCGCGGCCTGCTGCCCTCGCTCACCCTGTTCAGCACGCAGTTCGTGTGGTTTCTCTTGCCCACCGTGCTGTCGCTCGGAGAAGGCTTCCATGTGCCCCAGAGCCGCTACAGCACCGGCGTGCTCGCCGTCATGCATTCGGCGCAATATCTCTGGATCACCAGCTATTACGCCCGGCGCGAGGCAAATGCCGAGGGCCGCCAGAACTGGCGCCCGTTCGCGTACTTCGCGGTCCTGGTGGCGGGTGGCATCGCCTTGTTCATCCCGGGCCCGTGGATTTCCAGCCAGGTCTTCCATTCTGATTTCACGCGCAGTTTCCTGATTTTCACGGCCATGGTCAACATTCACCACTTCATTCTCGACGGGGCCATCTGGAAGCTGCGTGACGGGCGCATTGCCAACCTTCTGCTGAATTCACCGGCGCGCATCGCAGACGCCGCCAGTGACACCGGAAACAAACTGATCGCTGGTCTGCGCTGGCTAGCTGGGCCTGCCTCGGGAGCACGCGCACTCCGCTTCGCCGCCGCCATCGCGCTCCTCGTCTGGGGCTCGGTCGACCAGGCGCGCTACTACTTCGCACTGCATGAAGACAATCTCCCGTACCTGCAACGCGCCGCTTCTCTCAATTCCTATGACACGCCGCTCGAGATGCAGCTGGCCCGCAAGGAACTCGCTGCGGGAAAGCCGGATCTGGCGGTTGCTGCCTGGAAGAGCGCAATGCAAGCCAATCCCGTCGACCCCGCCCCACGCAACGCCCTGCTGCAGTACCTGACATCGCAACAGCGTTTCGAAGAAGCGTACGACCTCACAGGCACCGCGATGGAGCGCTCACCCCGGGATGCCCAGCTGCTCGTGAACCACGGCATTCTGGCCATGCAACTCGGTCACACTGACGAGGCCCTCAAGAGCTGGCAGAGAGCCGTTGCGTCCGACCCAGGGCAAGCCGACGCGCATCTGTACCTGGCGGCGGAACTCGACCGGGAAGGGAAGCCCGCGGAGGCAGCATCCCAATACGGTGCGTCCCTGCAGATCGTGGCACGTCAGGGCGCTGCGAACCGTCCGCCCGCCTCCAAGCTCATCGGAGTTGCACTCAAGATGGCCGACTGCCAGGTACGCGCAGACCGCTCCGATCAGGCCGTGCGCTCGTACGACCTGGCGCGGAGGATCGCCGCACAGACCGGAGAGGGCAAACTGGAGAGCTTCGCCAGCATGAGCGAGGCTGTTCTGCAGGCAAGGACCGGCAAGGCCGACGAGGCCCTGCGTCTCTACCAACGCGCTCTCCAACTGGATGCAAGCCTGAACGATCGCCACAGCGAAGCGGTCGACTGGTTCAACTATGCCATCTTCCTACGGGACGCGGGTTTCCCCGTCCGTCTAGCCTATGCCAGCCTGTTGAAGTCCGAGGCCATAATGAAGTTTGACCCTCACTCACCAGAGGCGAAGTCATTCGCGAAGACTCTTCGAGATTGCGAGAAGCCTCTTGGCGCCCAGGCCGCCGCCATCCGTCGTAACCCCGAACCTGTCCAGCAGCAAGCCTTGACGCTGAGTCGCCCCGCTACCAAAGTCCAAATCAATCCCTGAAAACCTGTCACACGCGGGCCTTCTATTGCGTCCTTGTAGGTGGAGGATGGGACATGAACGGCAGTTGCGATGTCATGGTCGTAGGCGGCGGTCTGGCTGGACTGGTTGCCGCCAGCAACCTGGGTCGCGCGGGACGAAGAGTGGCGCTATTCGAGCAATCGCATTTGTTGGGCGGCCGTGCCATGACGGAGCTGAAAGACGGCTTCCACCTGAACATGGGCCGTACGCCCCGTACTCGGGTGAACTCGGGTGGGCGCGGATGGGCAGGGAAGCGCGTTCTCGAGGATCTTGGCGTCGTCTTCCATGGCCATGCCCTCGTCGTCGGACATTTCGCGTATGGAGTTAACGGCGAGAGGAAAGGCATTCTTCCCGCATGCCTACGGCGAGATCGACGAGATGGTCGGTACGAGCGCGGGCCATTGCCGCCAGGTAGTCGCGCGAGCCAAGAAACACCTGCAAGACCAGTGCCCGCACTTCGAGGTTGCGAAGAAAGAGCACAATGCCATCGTCCACCGTTTTCTGGCAGCCTGCGGCACCGGTGATCTGCCCGGCCTCCTCTCCATGCTGAAAGAGCACATCGTGCTCTACGGCGATGATGGCGGCCAAGTGCGCTCAGCCCTGAACCCGCTCCACGGATCCGACCACATTGGGCGCTTCCTGCTCGGCGTCACGAAGCAGCGCCCGCGGGACTGTCCGTTCGCCTGACCGGTATCAATCCCCAGCCCGGTGTCGTGCTCCTGTTGGGACACGAAATCTCCAGCGTACTGGTGCTCTCGATTACCAACGGAGCGATTTGATGAGATCTATGCCGGGAACAATCCGGACAAGCTCCCGCGGGCGGCGACCAAGCCGAGCTTCAGGTAGTCGGCCGAAAGGCCTCTGCCGGCAACTCCACCGTTCTGCCCTATACTGCCCGCATGCGGAATTTCTCCCCAGAACCACCGGCTGAAGAGCACGGCCCCAGCGTGAAGGATGCGCCCACAGCCGCCGGGGGCCTTGCCGCCGCCGTTCATTCCTTACGTGTTTCTCTCCGCCAGTTGGGTCCAGTGCGCGTCTTCGACACCTGGCGGCACGTCAATCAGGTCGATGGCTTTGATTGTCCAAGCTGCGCGTGGGCCGACTCCCCCGGCGAGCAGCACCACCCCCTGCAGTTCTGCGAGAACGGCGCCAAGGCCTTCGCGGACGACGCCTCCACCCAACTCTGCGAGCCGGCTTTCTTCGCGCAGCATTCTGTCGCCGAACTGGCCCAGCAGAGCGATCGCTGGCTCAACGCCCAGGGACGTCTGACCCATCCGTTGCACCTCGCCGCCTCCCGAGATCACTACCAGCCCATCCCTTGGCCCGTAGCCTTCCGACTGGTCGCCGACGAATTGCGTGCCTGCTCCGATGCCAACGAAGCCGTCTTCTATACCAGCGGCAAGGCCATCAACGAATCAGCGTTCCTTTATCAACTGCTGGCCCGCCGCTTTGGCACGAACAACCTGCCCGACTGCTCGAACATGTGCCACGAGTCTTCCGGCGTCGCTATGGGCGAAGCGCTGGGCGCGGGGAAAGCGACGGTAACCCTCGAAGACCTCGAAGGCGCCGACGTAATCCTGATCCTGGGCCAGAACCCTGGCACGAATCACCCGCGCATGCTGACCTCGCTCGAAGCTGCCAAGAAACGGGGCGCTCGCATCATCGCGGTCAACCCGCTCAAGGAAGTCGGCCTGACCCGCTTCGTGCACCCGCAGCGTCCGCTCGCCATGCTCGCCAACGGCACCGCTCTAGCGGACCTCTACCTGCAAGTCCGCATCAACGGCGACGTCGCCCTGCTGCAAGGCCTGGCCAAATGCCTACTCGCTGGCAGCTACATTGACCGGGATTTTCTCTCCGCTCACACGAGCGGCTTCGCCGACTATCGCGGGCACGTCGAAGCCGTCGAATGGGATCTCATTACCCGCGAATCCGGCATCGCCCGCCAGCACATCGAACAGGCGGCCGCCATTCTCGGCGGAAGCCGGGGCACAGTCGCCTGCTGGGCCATGGGCCTGACCCAGCACGAGAACGCGGTAGACAACATCCGCGAACTGACCAACCTGCTCCTGCTTGGCGGCCACGTGGGCCGCCCCAACGCCGGACTTCTGTGCGTCCGCGGCCACTCCAACGTCCAGGGCGACCGCACCATGGGGATCGCCGAAAAGATGCCCGAGACCTTCTACGCGGCCCTCGAACGCGAGTTCGGCTTCTCCTGCCCGCGCAAGCGCGGCTACAACACAGTGGAAGCTGTCGAGGCCATGCTGGCGGGGCGTGTGAGCGTCTTCCTGAGCCTCGGCGGTAACTTCCTCTCCGCGACACCGGACACGAACGCGGTTGCGCGCGGCCTACGCCAGACACGCTTCAGCGTTTCCATCGCCACCCGCCTCAACCGCTCCCACCTAGTGACCGGCGAGGCGGCGCTCATCCTGCCCTGCCACTCGCGCACCGAACTCGACCAGGTCGGCTCGGTCGAGAACACCGTCTCCTGGGTATCGCCCACCCGCGGCATCTTTGCGCCTGCCTCTCCGGAGTTGCGCAGCGAAACCGCCATCGTCGCCGGCATCGCCGACGCCCTGTTCGGCGGCGATTGGGGCGGGGACTATGCCGCCAACTATCGCCACCTGCGCGCCAAGATCGCGAATATCGTCCCCGGCTTTGAAGGCTTCAATGATCGTCTCGATCAAGGCGGCTTCTACGCGCCCGTGCCGCCCAAGCAGCGCGAGTTCCGCACCCCAAGCGGCAAGGCCGAATTTGCCGTCTGCCACATCCAGGCCTTGCCGGTCGAAGACGGTCAACTCGTGCTCATGAGCATCCGCGCGCACGATCAATTCAACACGGTGGTCTATGACAACCACGACCGCTATCGCGGGATCCACAATGGCCGCCGCATCGTTTTCCTGAACCCCGAAGACATGCGCATCCGCGGACTGCGCGCCCAGCAGCGTGTGGACATCACCAGCCACTTCCGGGGCGAGCAGCGCACGGTCCGCGAGTTCCGAGCGATTCCCTACGACATCCCGCTCGGCAACGCGGCCACATACTTCCCCGAGTGCAATCCGCTCGTGCCCCTCGGCCAGCGCGCTCGCGGCAGTCACACGCCCGCCTCGAAGTCCGTGATCGTGAGCATTCGACCCAGCAGATGACTTAGCCCATGTAACACACAGCGATTGTTTTGTTTCAAGCGCCGCTTAGGAACTGACAAGTATCTTGACTCGACCCATCGCTTGATCCACACTATGTTGGGTTTCCGGCAATTTGTGGGTGCGCTGGGGCACTTCTAGGCCGACCCCCCAGAGCCCAACTCACCAAAGGAGAATCTATGTTCTCGAAGAAACTGGTGCTCGTGCTCGCGCTGACGATGCTCAGCGGTACGCTAGCCGGATCGATGACCACCAAGAAAAAGGACTGCTATCCTTGCAAGGGATACTGCAAGACCCACCCCAACGCCCCGCGCTGCAACTAGGCCGAAGCACGGGGCGAGCGAGTGGCTCGCCCCGTGCCCGGTTCACGGCAGATCGAGTCCCGCAAGGACTCCAGCCATTGGCCTCGCACGTTGGTGCGGGGTGAGGCGGCCTCCGCACGCCGAGTCCCCTTCAGGGGACCGCAGTCAGTCCGAAAGGGCAAAGAACATCTGCGCCACACACGCCGAAGGGACGACACACTTTCTCGCGCCCCGCTACAACCACCCCTTGGTGCGCGCGATCCGCGCCGCTTCCACCCGATTCCCCGCGCCCAGCTTGCTGATCGCTTCCGAAAGATAATTCCGCACCGTGCCCTCGGAGAGCCCGAGTTCATCGGCAATGTCGCCGCTGGCCCGGCCTTCGCCCGCCAGCCGCAGCACCTGTCGCTCGCGATCGGTAAGGGGATCGAGTTCTCCCCAGGCCTCTGTCGCCAGTTCGGGATCGATGACCCGCAGCCCCTGCTGCACGCGCCGCACAGCTTCCGCCAATTCTTCCGCCGGCCGGTCTTTCAGCAAATACCCCGACGCCCCCGCATCCAGCGCCCGGCGCAGATAGCCCGACCGCGCAAACGTAGTCACGATGATGACCCGCGTCCCGGTGCGCCGCCGCTTGAGCTCCGAGGCCACTTCGAGGCCGGTCATCTTGGGCATTTCAATGTCAGTGATGAACACATCGGGCTTATGCGCCAGAACCGCGTCCAAAGCTTCCCGCCCGTCGCGAGCGCGGGCTGCGACCGAGATGTCGCCCTCGATTTCAAGCAGCGCCGCCAGCGCCCCCAGCACCATCCCCTGATCTTCTGCGATGACGACTCGAATCGTCTTCCGACCGCTCTTGGAGTTCGGCGTCAAGACTGCCCGGTCTCCCGGCCCGATGGAACTGGCAAAGTAATCTCGAGCCGCGTGCCTTTGGTCGTGTCACGATGCACTTTGCCGCCCAGGGCTTCCACGCGTTCCCGCATCCCGCGCAGCCCATTGCCTTCGATCTGATATCCGCCGCGGCCGTCGTCGTCGATTTCAAGGCGGCAGTGTCCATTCAAGCGTTCCAGCCGCAAGCGACAATGGCTGGCCTTGGCATGACGCAGAACGTTCGTCACCGCCTCGCGCAACGACAGCGCCAGCACGCTCTCCTGGGTCGCCGGCAACTCGATCGGTGAGGCCTGCAAATCCACCTCCACGCCCGCCGTCTCCAGGGTCGTCTTCGCCTGTTTGATCTCCGCCGTCAATCCTTTTGAACGATACCCGCCAATGGCCTGGCGCACCTCCGCCAGGGCGTGGCGCGCCGTCTGCTCCACGTCGCGAATCTCAGCCTTGGCCTGCGCCGGATCGCGATCGATCAATTTTCCCGCGAGCTCCGACTTTAAGGTGATCAGCGACAAGGTATGCCCCAGGACATCATGCAAGTCGCGCGCAATCCGCTCGCGCTCCGCCACCTTCGCCAGGTGCTCGATTTCTTCGTGAGCTCTGCGCAATTTCTCAATGTTCCGGTTGCGCTGTGCGAAGTAGATATTGCCGGCCCCGATGAAGGTGGAGAGAAAAGTCGCAGGGAACAGAAAGCCGTTCGTGATATGCAGCAGCCACCACTCTAGCGCCGCCGTGGCCACCAACGCCGCGATCGACAGCGCTGCCGCCAGTTCGGTCTCCACCGCGAACGGCACCATCGAACAGGCATAAATAAAGAAGCAAGCCGCCCCGGCGTTGGAGGGCGCGTATATGATGCCCAACGCGGCAATCCCGCTCACGCAGACTAGGTTCCAGGGCCTGCGGGTGGAGAAAAAAACGAAGTAGAAAGACAGGAAGGCGACCAGTCCCACGCCCGTGAGGGCCCATGCTCGCCAGCTGGCGTGATACATCACCGGGTCCCACAGGAAAAAGACCAGGTACGCGAGCCAAATGTAGGGAACCCAGCCCGGCTCCGTCTTTCGAAAACTAAAATTCATGGCGTTAGTTTAGGCCACTCCGCGTCCGATTTCGCACAGCAATTTCCCCCTGCGGCTCGGCTAACAGTCCGTACCACATGAGGATCGTGCCCGGAATCACCAGGCTCAACCACGGAAACCGCGAATAGATCTCCAACGCCACAAACAGGACCAGAACCACGGTCCAGACGATCGATCTCTTCGAGTGCAAATTCATGACGCCTCCGTTTCGGCAGCAACCCAGCGTCGTACGCGAGCGCGGCGTGCCGCAGAAGTAGCCAAAGGGGCGAGCTGGCTTTGAGAGGGCGCGGCTTCAGCCGAACTTTCAGACCTTCCTACTACGTGTCACCCCGAGCCACTCGCGGCCGCGCCTTCCGGGCGAGAGTGAGCGAGGAATCTGCGGTTCTCGCCACCTCCCCGAACCGCTCCTCCGGCCTTACCCGTACATCTTTCCCTCATCCCGTTGAAACCCGATCCGTGCAATCCCCAGGCAGATCAGCGCGAACCCCGCCAGAGCTTCCCAATGCTCGAAGGCAGATCCACCGCCCACCCCGACGACGCCCAACGCCAGTCGGCTCAGGTGATACGACGGCAGGAACGGAGCTATCCGCTGCATGAAAGTCGGCAGCATGTCCAGCGGGATCCACAATCCCGAGGCCAACGACAGCGGCAAATAGATTAGGTTTACGATGGCCGGCGCCGAGGTCGGTCCCGCGAAGTAGCCGATTGCCAGTCCCATGGCGCAGAACGCACTTGCTCCAAGAACCAAGGTCGCAACCAGTTTGGCCGCCTGCGCCGCGGCGAGATGAACTCCTCCGAAGGCCACGCCCAGCGTCAGCAGGATGACCACGATGATGAGGCTGAAAATCATGCAGACCAACGTCTTGGCCACGAAGTAGGCAAAGGGCGGCATCGGGCTCGCGCGCTTCACCTGCAGCCAGCCCAGGCCCCGCTCTCCCGCAACCCCCGCGCCAAACCCGAACAACGACGCTCCCATCACGCCGAATGTGCCATAGGTAGCCATCAGGTACGCCGCGACGCTCACTCCATTCGCTTCGCGCCCGCGGTTCAACAGGAGCCCGAACAGGACGTAGAACATCACGGGAAACATGATGGTCGAGAGCGAGTAGATCGGCAGCCGCAGCAGTTTCAGGAACTCATACTTCGCTTCCTTCGCATAGATCGTGACCGTGTGGCCTGCCGACCTTTCGACGGCGGTGCGGGGCAGGGTAGTCGCGGCTGCGCTCATGACTTCACCCTGGTTTCCTGGCTGTTGTCCCGCGTGAGCGCAAGGAATGCTTCCTCCAGCCCCCCACTGGTCACTTCGATTTCGGAGAGTTCCGGATCGCTCCGGAAAAGTTCGCGAAGCACAGGCTCTGCGAGCGCTGTGCTGATGACGATGGCCCCGCGGTCCGAGCGCACTTCGAGAACGCCTGGAAGGCTGCACACCGTTGCGATCGGGAGGCTCGTCACGCAGCGAATCTGCCGCCCCGCCGTGCGCGCTTTGATCTCCGTCGGGGTCCCTTCCGCGATGATCGCACCCCGGTTGATCACCACCATGCGATCTGCCAACGCGTCCGCTTCCTGCAGGTAGTGCGTGGTGAGCAGCACGGTCTTCCCGCGCGCGACCAGGTGGCGAATCTCGTCCCACAGGATGCGGCGCGCTTCCACGTCTAGTCCGACGGTCGGCTCATCTAGAAACAGAAGATCAGGATCGCCGCAAATTGCCAGCGCAAACAGCACGCGCTGTTTCTGCCCGCCCGAAAGGACTCCAAACTTGCGCTTCTCGATCCCTTTAAGACCGGCCGCGGCCAGCGTTTCCTGCACCGCGAGCGGCTTCACGTAATAGCTCGCGAAAAGGTCGATAAGCTCCCGCACACGAAGAGTTTCCGGCACGCGTCCTACCTGGAGCATCGCTCCCACACGCAGGCGGCTCCGCGGATTCCGCGGGTCGCCTCCGAATACGCTCACTGTCCCCGCGTTCGCCCCCGCCAGCCCCAAAAGCAATTTCACCGCAGTGGTTTTTCCCGCGCCATTCGGACCCAGCACCGCGACCACCTCGCCCGCGTGCACCTCCAGATCGACATCGTGGAGCGCGCGTACCTCGCCGAAGCTCTTGCTCACGCTGGCCAGCCGTGCCACCACCGCTCCATTTCTCGGTCTCACCGGCCGATTGAGGATTTCGTCCATTGCAGAAATCATTGCCCACCTCGCATCGGCTGGATGCAGTCGCCCACCCAGCCAGTGTAGACATCATCGCGGCCCCGACCGGTACCCGCCAGTGCAGATCATCACGGCCTCCGGATGACAATTGTCATTTGTCAGCGAAGGCCTCGGCTATCAGCGAAGCAATTGACAGCATGGGAGTTCTGCTTAACAATGACAAAAACCCCATTCACGTGGTTACGGAGGAGTCGTATGTCCGATCAGGACGAGCAGGTTGTTTTGCACGAAGGTGGCAGCAACACGGGCAAGTGGCTTTTGCTTCTGCTGGCGGCGATCTACGTGGCGGCCTCGCTTTACTTTCTGATAGATATGCGTGGACGGCTCGACACGCTCGGCAAGGATCAAGCCGCCAGCCAGACCGAAATCGCCGACCTCACCAAGCGCATACAGTCCGCCGAAGCTGAATCCGAAACCCTCGGCCAGCAGGTCGGCATGACCAAAAAGGAACTCGCCGCCCGTGCCCAGGAACTGCAGCGGTCGCAACGCGCTGCTGAGGAACGTCTGGCCAAGGAACAAAAAGAGCAAATCAGCGCAGTCAGCGGGGAAGTGGCGGGCGTGAGGACCGATGTGGGTGGAGTGAAGACGGATGTTGCCACTGCCAGGTCCGAGCTCGCAGCCACCAAAGCCAAGCTCGAAAGCACCATCGGCGATCTCGGATTGCAGAGCGGCTTGATCGCGAAGACCCGGGACGACCTGGACGTCCTGAAGCACCGCGGCGACCGCGCCTACTACGAATTCACGTTGCTGAAGGGCGCCAAGCCCCAACCAGTCTCCACCGTGAGCCTGCAACTAAAGAAAATGGATCCCAAGAAAGGCAAGTTTACGCTCAGTGTGACTTCCGACGACAAGACCATCGAAAAGAAAGATCGCAACGTCAACGAACCGATCCAGTTCTACACCGGACGCGACCACCTGCTTTATGAGCTGGTCGTGTGGACCCTCGACAAAAGCAAGGCGACCGGCTACGTGAGCACGCCGAAGAACGCTCCCGTGTCCGTCACGGCGTCGCCCACCGCGGCCAACCAGTAACCCGAAGGATGTTTCCCCCTGCAGGATCGGTCCTGCTCAACATCGCGCTGCGGACCGCAGTGATCTACGTGCTCGTCCTAATCGGCGTGCGCCTGAGCGGCAAACGTGAAGTGGGGCAGATGACCCCGTTCGACCTCACCCTGCTCCTGCTCCTCAGCAACTCCGTCCAGAACGCAATGACCGGCCCCGACACGTCGCTGCTAGGCGGCGTGGTAGCGGCAGCAACCCTGCTTCTGCTGAATTACATCCTCGCTGATGTTTCAGGCGCGAACCGGCGCTTCCGTAAGTTCATCCAGGGCCAACCCAGCCTGCTGATTCATGATGGGCACGTCATCGAAGCGCACATGGCGAAAGAGCACGTCAGCATGGACGAACTGCAGCGCGCAATGCGCGAGCACGGTATCGCGGACTACCACCAGGTCGCCCTCGGAGTGCTCGAAGTCGATGGTTCCATGAGCTTCCTCAAATACGACGAAATCAACCCGAACGCCAACACCCACCTCGTCCGCCGCAAGGGCATTCAGAAGAAACAATAGTCCTGGGAGGGGCGCAATTCATTAGCCCCGCGCGAAGCGCCTTCCTCCTGTAGCCTAATCAGACTTCGCAGGTTTCTATTCCCAGCCGCGTCCTTGAACTCTACTTTGCCAACACCACCGGCAATGGTTGGTCATACGGCAGGATCACCACGCTCACCGACTGCCGTTTATCGAATTCGTCCTGCTTCACCGGAAAGCTGACAATCACGGTCCCTCTCGCCTCATTCCCCGGCAGAATCTTCGTTTCCGGCATCAGCGCCGGCAGGGAATTCTGCTTCAACGCCGGAAACGCCTCGAAGTAGCGGCTGAAATCCACCGCCGACGCCGCAACATCGGAGTACTCGCTCGCGCTCGTCTTCAGCTTACCCTTGATCGTGTGAATCCACAGCGGCTTCTCGCCGCTGTTGTGGAGCGTGACCGTGATGGCAACCAGCATGGCATTCTGATTGGGAATTTCAATCGCAGCAATGTTGTCCACCGATCCCGCGCCCTGCGGCTTGGCGCGCCCCAGAAACGAGTACATGCCCAGCACCACCGCCAGCCCCGCGATCGCGATCAGCAGGATCTTCGTCGGCGGCAGCTTGCGCTCCGGCGTCGCCATATCCTCCGTGACGTTAATTCCAACCCCGGGACCGAGGTCGAGCCCCGGCGGCTTTGTAGCTGCCGGTGCGGGCGCTTGCTCAGGTTGATTTGCCGCGGATGGATTCGGTCGAGGGGCGGGGTTCTCGTCAGGCATAAGGGCTCTCGTCAGCGGATTTTACGCGCTTCCGCGGGAAAAAACTCCTGGCGCTCGAGCACCCACAGGCAGCCTGGCCTGAGCGACGTCGCGGTCGCGGCGTTTAGTCGGCGACTGAGCCGGCTACCGAGATCTCAGTGCACGTGAGGGATCCAAACCGGCCTCGCCCGTCGACTTGTTCAACCCAGGAAAGGCTTTGAAGCGACGCAGGCTTTGCAGGCTGCGGAGAAACTCTGAGTCCGGACTCGTTCGGGGGGCCCGGCTTTCAGCCGGGCCGCAAGGGGCTAGCCGCTGAGGCGCCAGCGGGGCGGCCGGCAAACCGGTTGACGAGTTGTCCTCCAACAAAACTTCCAGCACAAAGGTAGTTGCCGGGGACTCGTTTCCCTTGCGCTACGATAGAGGCCAGAAGATCCTGCGCATGCCCACCCCTCCCAACGCGATCGTGCTTTACGACGGAGTCTGCGGACTGTGCAACCGCCTCGTCCAGTTCATCCTGCGCCACGACCAAGCCGATGTTTTCCGCTTCGCCTCTCTGCAGAGTCCATTGGCAGCCGAACTTCTCGAGCACCATGCAGTCCCCGCCGACATGAACACGGTGTACGTTGTGCTGAACCACCAGCAGCCCGCCGAACAACTTCCAGCCCGCTCCGATGCTGTGATCTTCATCCTCAAAAAACTCCCTGGCCACTGGGCCTTCTGGGGGGGCCTCTGCAAACTCCTTCCCCGCCGCCTCCGCGACGCCGTCTACCAGCTGGTCGCCAGCAATCGTTACCGAATCTGGGGTAAATACGACGCCTGCCCTGTCCCCGACGCAAAACACCGCCACAAATTCCTCGACCGATGAAGCCCTTCTGTGCGCTCTCAGCGGATTTTCTCGGCGCCCTCTGCGGTGAAAGCTCTCTCCGGGCACAGAGCCCCGCGACGGACGACAGGAGCCCATAGGTCGGCACTTCCTGCGAAGCCCGCCCCATGCGCACTCCCTGTCCAACACCACACACCGCGCTCCTGAATCTCACCGCCCCCGTGACCGTTATCACTGCGCCCTCGCGGGCCTGTACACAAAAACTCCCCGTACCAGGCCGCCCTCGGTCTAGCTGGGGCTGGGTGGAGAATCTCCTCCCTCGGGGATGTTGCATACGCATAGAATGGACCGGCACAAGGTTCGTCACGAACGTGGGCTTGAACGGAAACTCGGTGAAGCGCAAGGTCTTCGCGCGACTCTCGATTCCCGTCGGCAATCTGGTGCAGGCCGGCGGAATTCTGGCCGCCTTTGTCGCCCTGAGGGCGTCGCAGTCCGCGCGGACACCAGCCCTCGCGGTTACAGCCATGCTGCTAGCCTGGGTTCTTCTCTACTTTTTCTCGCATGCCATTGCGCACTGGCTGGTGGGATGGGTTGTCGGTATTCGTTTCCTCTTTTACACAATCGGTGGGACGGGCAACCCCGGGGGCTGGCCCCCGGGACTTCGCTGGATCTTTGAACATCTCCCCTTCTTCGGCTTGCAGACAGAAAAGCTCTCCATGCAAGACGCCAGTCCCGCTGCCCGAGCCCTGATGTGGTCTGCGGGTGTGACCTCTTCGGCCATCGTCCCGACCTTGAGCGCCTTCATAGCCTGGCGTTCCCGCGTTCCCTGGAGTGGGTGGTTTTTCCTGTTCGCCGTGACCTGGGCCCTGGGGACCCTGGCGAGTAACTGGACCAGCCGCACCGGCGACTACTCCAAAGCACGACGCGCTCTCAGCCACGACTAGATCCCCAACGGTACGTGACACGTCGTATCATATTGAGCTCTTGAGGAACGCCCACTCCCACGAGGTCCCTCATGCCAAAATCGAAGGCACCGACATCCAAGACCCGCAAGCCAGCCACCACAAAACGCGCAGCGCATCCCCCCGACCCACCCGGTCTTCAAGTTGGACTGCCCCACGTCCCCGCCATCTATAGTCTCAAGACCCACAAGCAATATCTGCCCTGGACCCACGCCCGCGAACGCCTGGCACGCTCGCACAACTACTGGATCTGCACGGTCCGTCCCGACGGCCGCCCGCACTCCATCCCGGTCTGGGGTTTCTTCGTCGACGACATCTTCTATTTCGGCACCGGCCGCTCCTCCCGCAAAGCCCGTAACCTGGCTCACAACTCCGCCCTGTCGGTCCACCTCGAATCGGGCGACGACGTGGTCATTCTCGAAGGCACCGCCGTCGAGATTAGCGAATCCGACAAACCGACCCTGGCCAAACTCGACGCCGCCTCGATAAAGAAATACAAAATGCCGCTCACCACGATTCTCGGCGAGACTGTCCTCTATTCCGTCCGTCCGCGCGTGGTTTTAGCCTGGACTGAGCGAGGCTTCCCCAAAGACGCCACCCGCTGGCAACTGCCGACGAACAAATGACGAACGCAGCGCGGTAGCGGATCTCCTCGGGTTGATCATGGAGTTGGTTGCGGTCAAGCGCCTTTGTATCTGCGTTCACCCGCGCAATCTGCGACCCGATCTCCTATCCCCTATACTGAAGGTCATCTTCTCCAACAGGAGCGAGTGTGCCGCCGCAAGTTCGGCTCCACTTCACAGCCGTTCGCGATCGACTCCATTCCTTTCTGCCGCGGCTCATTCCCACCGAACGCCAGCGTGTCCTGGCGCTGACCGTACTCAGCGGAGGCATCTGCGGTCTGGCCGCCGTAGCTTTTCACGTCGGAATCGGTCAAGCCGAAGCGCTCCTGATCGATCGCGCGATCTCCGCTCCGCGTTTTCATTGGATCTATTTGACCATCCTCACGCCCGCCCTCGGAGGCATGGTGGTGGGCCTCGCTTTGCAGTACTGGGTCCCCGGCGCTGTGGGAAGCGGCGTTCCCCAGGTGAAGGTCGCCTACGCGCTGCGCTCCGGACAGCTTCCGTTTCGCGACGCCATCGGAAAGTTCGTGCTGAGCATCCTCCAGATCGGCGCGGGCGCTTCCCTTGGACGCGAAGGACCCACGGTGCAAATCTGTGCGGGAATTTCCAGTCTCCTCGCACGCGTCGCTTCTCTGTCTCGCCAGAACTGTCGGCGCATGGCGTCGGTCGGAGTCGCCGCCGGGATCGCCGCCGCCTTCAATGCGCCCATTTCCGCCGTCACCTTCACGCTGGAGGAAATCATTGGCGACCTCGATCAGACCATGCTGTCGGGTGTCATCGTGGCCGCCGCCCTGGCCGCCGCCGTCGAGCGCAGTATCCTCGGCCAGCACCCAGTCTTCGATATTCAGCGCGCCTACACCATGGGACCCGCGTCGTCGCTGTTTTCCTACGCAATCCTCGGTCTGCTGGCCGCGCTGGTCTCGGTGATCTTCACCGATTCGCTCCTGAACCTGCGCGCGCGCTTCCAGAGGTTCACCGCCGTGCCCAAATGGGTGCACCCCGCCATCGGCGGAGCCGCTACGGGAGCGTTGGCTGTGGTCGCGCTATTGTGGCTGAAGAGTACCGGGATCACCGGCGGAGGCTATCCGACTCTTTCCCTGGCATTGACCGGTTCGCTGTCCGTCAAGGTCCTGCTGGGTCTTTGCGTCCTAAAACTCGCGGCCACCGTCTTTTCTTATAGCAGCGGCGGCACAGGTGGAATTTTTGCGCCCGCGCTATTTATCGGCGGCACGCTAGGCGGGGCGGTCGGCTATCTCGACGTTGCCATCTTCCATCACCCTCCCGAATCCATCGCAGCCTTCGCCCTGGTCGGCATGGGAGCCGTTTTCGCCGGCATCATTCGCGCTCCGATGACCTCGGTCCTAATCATCTTCGAGATGACTGGAGGCTACAGCCTGATCCTTCCCCTCATGATCGCGAACATGAGCGCCTATGCGCTGGCCCGTCACTGGCGACACATCCCGATTTATGAAGCGTTGCTGCTTCAGGACGGGATAACGTTGCCCCACGGGAAGGCGATCCAGGCGGACGAACTAGATCCGGAATCGCAGCACGAAGCACTCAGTAAGAGCACGGTAGCACAGTGAGATTTCCTCTGCGGGCTCTGCGGCAAATAGCTTTTCGAATCAGGGCGCGGCAAGCAAGCCCCGAACATCCATGCCAAATCTATTGCTTAGCGTTCTTCGCGACGCCTTACCGTCCTTCGCGGTTAAAAGCATTCCCAGAAATCTGCGTTCATTGGCGCAATCAGCGGCCGATCTACGCCCCCCCAGCCATCACTGCAGTCCCGCGAGGCGAATCATGCGGCCCACTCTCCTGCTCCAGCGTAACCGCGAAAGCTTTAGCCTCCACTCCCGCCGGCAGCGGAGGATTCACCACGCTCGCACTCCCGTTCGCATCCGGCTTAAACAACCCCGCCGCAATGGGAGGCCCCCCGCTCCTAGGCAACAGCCACAACTCATAAATCCTGTCCGATGCCAGCGGCGCCAGGTTGCTGGCCACGAACACCAAACTGTTCTTGTTGCGCAGATAGAACGCCTTCCCCCGCGGCACCGCGGGCGTTTTCGCGGTCACCAACTCCACCTGCTGCGCATCCGGAGCTGTAATCGCATCCGCCACCCGCCGTGCATTTTCCAGTTCGATCGTCTGTTTCCCAACGAGGGAATCCAACTGCTCCACCGACTCCCGCAGTGCCCAGTTCTCCCGCCGCAGTTGAATCACCACCACCAGCATCGCGACCGCGGCTGCCCACCCGAAAGCCGCCCACCAGTTAAACCGCGGCGCGCGACCCGCCACCACCGCCAGCCCCCGAGGCTCTTTGGCGATCGCATCCAGCAACCGCTGTCGCGAGCCTTGCGGGGGCTTCGGTCCCGTAGCCGACATCGCCATCATCGCCATATCCCCGCGCACCTGCTCCAGTTCCTGCCGGCAGCCCGAACAGTTCTCCAGATGCTTCTCGAGGTTTGCCCGCGCCTCGCCCTCCAGTGCTTCCAGGGCGTACAGCGTCAGATCCTCCGCGTATTGCTCGTGCGCGCTCACTCTTGAAAAGCCTTGCGCAGCGCAGTCAGCCCCGCGCGAATCCTGGTCTTGATCGTCCCCAGCGGCTCTCCCGTCTTCGCTGCAATCTCGGTGTGCGTCAATCCTTCAAAGTACGCCAGCTCCAAAGCCGCTCGCTGCGCCGCCGGCATGGTCCCCAGCAGCTCGCGCACTTTCCCCGCCACGCGCGAGCGGTCCGCGTCTGCGGCCAGGTCAGGCGTGATCGACACCACCACATCCTCAATGTCGCTCGCGGGACACCGCTTGCGCAAGGCATCAATCGCGCGATTGCGGCTGATCACGGCCAGCCATGCTCCCAGGCTGCCGCGGCTGGAATCGAAGCTGCCCGGGTTTCCCCACAACTGCATGAACACGTCCTCAAGGACGTCCTCCGCGGCGACCGTGTCCGTCAACACCCGCAGCGCCACCGAATACACAATGGAAGAATAGCGATCGTACAAAACCGCCATCGCGGCCTGGTCGCCCGAGCGAATCGCCGACACCAACCCGCTATCGGGTGAAAGCACTTTTGCATCAGGGCTCGGCAAACGCGTCTCTCTTCCTTACTTTCTAAAGTACGGCTGCGCGCGAAACCACAGGATGGTCCGGCGCCGTCCCCTCCGTTAACCACCCGCCCGTAACACACCCAAATCAGCCGCTGTTCCGGGCAAGAGCGCGTCGCGCTCACGATAACAGCACAGTTGCGTCTGGGACAAGAAGTGTCCTGGAGCAAAGTGTCCTGGGGCGATTGGAATGCCCACTAACTCCGGGTCCGATAGTCGCCGGACATCCAGTTACCACTTCGGAGGCACAAGTGCGGGAACCACCCACTCGCTCATGGGATTCTGTCCGCCACAGTCCAAACAGTGCGTCATGGCAAACTGGGTTCCGCAGTGCGGACAAACGGCCTGGCCCTGAAACGTGTCGAAGGGCTGCTGGCACTGCCCACATTTCCAGACATCGCCCACGGGTGGCGCTGTTTTGCACCGTGGACACGCATAGCCATCGCGACGCGGCAGCTTCTCCAGGCGTGACAGGGCTTGCGCTTGTCGCAGACCGCTCCAACAGTTCATCCCCATAAAGGCTGAGAGAACTCCAAACCAAACGGAATGCATCCACAAGGCCAGGATGATGAACCCAGCCACGCCGAGGAAGCCAATGATCGTGGCCACCATCAGACTGCGGGCACGTCCCACCACAAACCAGAGCAGGGACCGAACAATCTGACCGCCATCCAAAGGATAGATGGGCAGCATGTTGAAAATCAGCAGGCCCAGATTGACGAACCAGACCGCCCTCAGCAACACGTGGACATCGTGCGCTGCTTCTGCCCCACCCAACGACCGACTCAGAATGCCGATGACAAACAGGACCGGAATGAGCAGCACGTTCACCAGCGGTCCCGCCGCGATACTCCAGAGCGTAGCGCCTGGCCGTGGTGGCGGATTCACATACGCCACGCCACCGAGCGGCCACAGCACGATCTGGTTGGCCGTGCCTCCAACTTGCCGGCAAGCCAGGGCGTGACCGAACTCATGAAGCATCACAATGAAGAACAGCGCCAGATACTCCAGCACGTTCCAGGTACGCGAGGAATAACTCCGCGTTCGGTTGCTGATTTCAAACGCCGCCACCAGAAACCAGGACCAATGCAGAAACAAATCGATTCCAGCAAAACGAAACAGGTGGATCGACCCTTGGCGAACGTTCGGCATGTGCGCAGTTTACTTCATACACGCACTTGTCGTAAGCGGGCGCTCACGCGCGACAGCGTTGTTGGTATGTTTGCGATTTTTCGACAGTTGGCCGACGGCGGAGCCTCCGCACTTCCCTCGAAGGTCAACCTTGGTTCCGTCAGACAGGCTTGAAATCTGTCGATTCACGTTTGCGAGAAGCGGGCTACGTTCATAGATCCGCAGGTGTGGCGGATTGGGAGAAGCGCTTTTCGGCGAATCCAGGCGGAACACGTAGCCCGATCATCGGGCTTCAGTCCACGGCCTGCGGCAGCCTTGCAGGACTTGAAAGGACTTCCTCGATAGCGGAAAAGAGAGCTTCGGCCCGGAGCGGCTTCGAGACGTACCCATCCATCCCTGCCTCACATACACCGTTCTTTGTCGCTCGACATTGCGTGCGCCGTCATCGCAATAATCGGGATATGTCTCCGACTTTTCAGCTCGCCCGCGCGAATCGCGGAGGTCGCCTGCAGACCATTCATTTCGGGCATCTGAACGTCCATCAAAACAAGATCAGGAGTCTGTTTGCGCAGGGCTTCGAGGGCCTCCCCGCCGTTTCCCGCTATCGCCACCTCATGTCCTCTCTTCTCCAACAATCGGCGGACCACGGCCTGGTTCACGCGATTATCTTCGACCAGTAGAATTCTGAGGCGTCCTCGGTTCTCACGCAGCGAGTGGATCGTGACGACTGAAGGATCCTCCTCAGCTACGGCTTGTGATCCGAGCACTATTTTGATGGCTTGGAGAAGGTCCGACCGTTTGATCGGTTTGGTCAGGTAGGCCTCCTGCGGGACGGGACTCCACTGGTAGAGAGAAGGATCAACTCCGGTGGCGGCGACCAAGTCAATCGACGTGACGGTGGTCAAGCGGTTCGAGACGAACATGCCTGCCTGGCAGCACAAAACCTTCTGTTCCCACGCAGCCAGTATGCAATGAGCCCCCAGGCAACCGCAACGGACCTTAAGCGGGGTGCCGCACTCTTCCGCGTTTTTTGCGGAAGGGCGGGGAGAGGAGAGCCAGCAGGCCCGTCGCCTGCTAAGTGCGCTAACCGAAAAGAGGGCCCGATTAACCTGATGGTTAACAGATTCTGGTGATTCACCCCCGTTCGCGCGAAAAACCCGGCTATTCTCCAGTTTCACCGACTTCCGCAGCCAAGAAAAAGCCCTCTTGCTAATGGCCCTGCGGTTGCACTTGGCACAGCGTGGCACGGCTCTGATGAACCGGCGCAAGATGTGATTCCACTCCGAGAGGCCGTTATGAAAGACCTGAAAGATCTGATTCTCAACCTGCTTTCGTCCACCGGTGGTCAGGGCCCGTCGTGCACCCGCCTGATCTACGCATTGAATGGTGTGTCGGCTGCTCTCTGCGCAACCGTGGCGAGCCTGGCCGGAATGTTTGTCTACTGTTCCGGCAAGCACACGGCCGATCCTATTTACTGGGGGGGCGTGGCCGCCCTCTGGACTGCAACGTTAGGATTCGGCACCAGCGCGAAGAACGCGCAGACCGAAACCTCCAAACAGATACAGATGAAGATGGCCGACGCCCGGCCATCGATGGCCTCCTCGGGAGACTAGCACCGTCTCCCCAGACAGTTCGGGCAGGACACCATTGGCGCCTGCCCGGCGGCTAGGGCACCCAGCGAAAAAGTCCCTTTCACCCGGGATGGGCTTGCCGGGAACTGGCCTGCAACTGCGGTACCTTCACGTCTAGCGCGCCTTTTGCAAGACACATCGCATACAACCCGCCTCGCCCATCCAATACAATCCATCCTCGTCCGCGGCTTCGTCCTGACCTACCTGCTGGACAGGAGGCAAGATCTGCGCTGTAATTCCCGCTTATGGAGACCCTCGGCCTGTCCGGTCCGGCGCAGCGTCGCACGTCCCGTTGGTACCAAGTCCGTGTCTTTCTCCTTCTCACCCTCCTCCTGACTCCAATCCTCGGCTGCCGCCGTCACAATTCCGGCGAGAAGTACTTCCTGGTATCCACCAACCTCCAGATTCCGTACTGGCAGCAGGCCGGAGCGGGGTTCGCGGACGCCGCAGCACAGTTGAAGGTACACGCCCGGTTCGTCGGTCCGCAGAGTTACGACCCCACGGCCGAGCAGCACGCTTTCCAGCAAGCCGTGCAGGAAAAACCCGCCGGCATCCTGCTGCACGTGGTCGAACCCGCACTCCTGATGTACGACATCGACAAGGCTGTCGAAGCCGGCATCCCCGTCATTACCATTGACGCCGACGCGCCTGCCAGCAAGCGCCTGTTCTTCATCGGAACCAACAACTACCAGGCCGGCATGCTGGGCGGCAAACGTCTCGCCCAGGAACTCAAGGAGAAGGGTAACGTGGTCTTCTTTACCATGCCCGAGCAGACCAACCTGGCCGACCGTCTCCGCGGTTACCGCGAGGCTCTCGTGCGCTACCCGGAGATCCGGGTTGTGCGGGTCGTCGACATCGCGGGCAACCCGCACGTCGCCTTCGATACCGTAACGGACCTCTTAAGCAAGCAGCGCGACCAGGTCGATGCTTTTGTCTGCCTCGAAGCCCAAGCGGGCAGGGAAGTCGCCACCGTACTCAGCGACCGTCATGTCCAGGACAAGGTCGTTATGGCCATGGATACCGATCCCGACACTCTCGACTGGATCCAGAAAGGAGTCATCGTGGCCACCATTGCGCAAAAACCCTACACCATGGCGATGGTCGGCCTCCGCATGTTGGATGACCTCCACCACAACCGCCCTCCGCGGCTGGATGCCCAGTGGTCCAAGGATAGTTTCGCTCCGGTTCCCGCCTTCGTTGACACAGGCGCTGCCCTCATCGACAAGAGCAACCTGGCCGCTTTCCGGCAAGCGAGACCAACGGACGCGCGCTGATGGGATCCGCGCGTCCGCCCTGCGCAAAGTCCCAGCCGTCCCCATCTGCTCCTCAAGACTTATCACTCCGATCCGGCGTCAGCGGGTGAGGAACCCGCTGTTGGCGATTCTCAACGACTCGCAAGATCCCCTGCATTCCGTTTTCGTAACAAAACAAATCGAAGCCTCCTGATCTCCCGCGCCCTCCATACACTTCACCACAGTGGGGGTCTATGCCTGCGTCAAGCTTTGTGGATTTGTCCAGCCGGCTGGTCATCACTCTCTGTGCCGGTGAGGTCACGCTCGCTGAGGTCACGGCAACCGTTGCGGAGATCCGTGACCACCCCGGGTTCCACCCGGATTTCCGTCAACTCGTCGACCTCTCCCAAGTTTCCAACCTTCGCCTCCACTTCAACGACTTGCATCATCTGCATCATGCCTGCGACCCCTTCTCCAACCAGGGCAAACGCGCGGTGGTCGCATGCGACAACGTGACCTTCGGCATGAGCCGCATGTATCAGTTGATCACTAACAGTCCTCAATTCGAGGTCTTTAGGTCTTTACCGGAAGCCGTCAGGTGGCTGAAGTGGGATGCAACTTTGCTCGAAGGGGTCGTTCACGATGATGCGTCGAAAGAATCTTTGGCTTTCTCGTCAGGGGGGGCAACGTATTCGATCGGCGGCGCGCTTCCTGCCAACCTCGTCGAATTCCTGAAGCGTCTGCGCAAAGGAACCTCCGGGTAGTCGGCGATCACAATACAAGTCCCGCCCAACCTGCCCTGAGCGAAGTTCCGAAGGGGACGCCAGCCGCTAGCCGGGCGCGCCAGTGCGGCGTTAACCGGCCCTCCGCACTCCGAGTCCCCTTCAGGGGACGGCACTCAGACCGTTGGGGTGAAAGAACAGTTGTGACCCCGACTCTTTACCCCTGCGGTACACGCGCGCCTCCAAACTGATTTACTCGACACCTGCCAGCATACCCCACCTCGGCCTCCAAACCGCCCGCTTGGCCGCGTCCTTCCCTCAACGCACTCCAGCTCGTAGGAAGTCCGTGTCGCAGCTCAAGGAGCCGCGCAGCGGCGGCAACAGCCTAGCACCCGTACAGACGGCCAAAGCCTAGGCCGTCTCCTGCACGGCAAGCGATGCATCGTCAGGGTGAGGGCTGTAGGAAGCAAAGTCGATGCCAACCAAGTACTTGAGTGCGGTTTGTCAGGGTCGGCAAAAGCGTCCGCCGCAATTTCGCTGGTTTTTTGTCTACCTTCGCGAACCACAGGTTGTCGCGACCAGCGGCGAAGCAGGAATTCCCCCGCCCAGGCCGACCTTCGAACTCGAGGACTGTGCCCGGCCCTTCCCAGCCTCCAATGATCCTCCGTGTTTTCTGATGTGGTTATGTCGTCTGCAACCGCGATGGTTGTTTTTGCGCCCTTGCCGAGACCTTCGCGCCCTTTGCGGTTAGGAGCTTTTTCCAAGGGGGAAGCATCGGTTCGCCAGAAATGAAAATCGCTTCGCGAGCCTCTACAAGCGATTTCCTCGGCTCGACTAAGCATTCTCCGGTCCGGGCTCAACGTGTTCTTCAGATTTTTCGCCCAGTTGTCTAATATTGAATAGCTTGTCCCCGCCTTTGAGGCATGCTGGATGCCTCGAAGCTACTTGGATGGCGAACCCAAAGAAAGCTGGTTTCAGTTGTCGGAGTGCCCCGAGAATACAGGCAGCTGGTCGTGTGGAATCAAGGCCGCGAAATCGCCGGCATGGCCGTGTACTAAGTCGACATAGCGCTGTAAGCGCTTCCCCCCGGCGCTCCCGCCCAACGCTGACCAGACCCCCATCTGGTCAGCGTTTTTAGGCTTGTGGCCGCATTGGAGCGTGATTCCGAGATGACGAGATTGGTGGCTTGCCGGGACAAAGGGTGGCGAGATGCTCGAATTGGGCAGCCGTGGGGAGTCTGACGGAGCACCCCAAGGAAGCGCGCCAAGCGGTTCGTCACCGGAAATGCAACTTCGCGGACACGGCCCAGTCCTTGGGATTCGGCGGTGAGCGCCCATACCTATTCGCTGGAGCAATGTTGTACCCGCTGAGTCTGCGAATTACAGGGAAGGAACTGATATACTTGTGACTGGGGCGGTCACCGTCTTCACCTCTTTCAGGTTCTCTGAACTAAGTCAGTCCATCTGAAGTTCTTCTCTCCTTAGGTCCTCAGGAAATGGGGTCCCAATGCCTGCAACCGCAATTCTCCGCGAAGTTGAAAACCTTTACAGCGTGTGTGACCGTCTTGACTCGATGGCGGAGGATCATCTCCCCATCGTCGCAGACGCGCTCATCACCCTCTCCGGCAACGTTCGCAACACCGCCACCTTGTTGGAAGTGTTGGTCGCGACGAAACTATCGCCACTCACGGGATTAGATCCGACCGTTTCTTGATTTGCCCTTGCTGTCATTGGTGTGCGCTGCAGATTTGCGGACGGCGGCTAGTCGTGAAGAACGATATTTAGCAATGAACTATGCACTTGCAACCCGTTCTCGCCATAGTCCACAAAGCCCAACTTTCTGAACCGGTTCATGAAGAAGCTGACCCGCGACCGGGTCGTGCCTACCATCTCGGCGAGCGTTTCCTGACTGATCCTGGGGATTACAGTCTCGGGCACGCCTTCCTTGCCGAAGTGAGCCAGCAAGAGCAGCATCCGAGCCAGTCTCTTTTCGCTGGAATTGAAGAGTTGGTCAACTAGATCCTCTTCGTACCGGATGTTCCGTGCCAGCAGATAGGCTACGAACAGATCGGAAAACGTGTGTTCCTGGTGAAGCGCCAGCATCATGGCCTTCTTGTCAATGAGCAGGATTTCACAATCCGTCATGGCCGTTGCAGACCCCATGCGCACAGGCCGTCCAGCCAGGCCACCTTCTCCGAAAAACTGTCCCTCGCTCAATATGCCCAGGGTCGCTTCCTTGCCAGTCTTGGATACGACAGTGAGCCTGACCCTGCCTTGCTTGATATAAAAGACTGCGTCCGCCGCATCCCCCTGCGTGAAAATTGTTTGCTTCTTCGGAACCGCCAAGGCCTTCCAGCCATCGATGGTGGCAAGGAATTTCTCTGGGTCGAAATCTCGCCTTTTTTTGGACGGCGGGGCTGCTGCCTTCAATGTTTTCTCCTGGTAGAAGGGTACACGCCCATATAGTGTCTCAGAATAGTACTCACCAAAAGTGTGCGATTTTGCTCAAAATCAGGAAAGACCTCTGGTGGGACGATAGCGAACAGAAGACGAACCCGGTAGTGGGCCGCGACCGGGCTCTTTGCAGGCTCTTTAAACTCCGCGTCCTCTGCGGCCTTCTGAGCGAACTCTGCCGTAAAGAGCTTCCCCCCAAAGCAAAGGTGCGCGATTTTCTCGCGCACCCGTGAACCCGGAATTTCCTGCCGCTACCGGTCCCCACCGCCCGCGAACAGGTCCGACATCACATTCACGCCCGCGTCGCAAGCATGGTTCAGACAGGGCAGCCGGAACCCCGACTCCAGCGACTTGAGCAGCGCGAAGTGCGTGTAAAATTGTCCGCTGGTTGCGCCGTGTACCCCGTAATTGGTATCCACAGTCAGTAACACCTGGTTGATATTCGGCGCGGTGCTGTAGTCGTTCTCATCCCACAGCAACACGATCGCGTTGCGCCCCTCCCGCCACGCCGGCGACGTGTGGATCGCCGTTACCAGCCGCTGCACCGTGACGTCGCCGAGATAGATCAGCGCCGGGTTCAGCCCCGCTTGCGAGCCGTCGCTGATCGGATCAAAGTTGCAGAACGCCCCGGCGTTCCCGCGTCCATGCTGATCGTTGCACTGATTCGGCACAATGAACGACAAAGACGGCACCTGGCCAGACTCCAGGTCGGCATAGAGCCCGGTCGCGCCATCGAAACCCACGGTATTCTTCAGGCTGTTGCGCGGATTCTTGCCTTCCTGCACGCTCTGGAAATAGGCGAACGGATTATGCTTGACCGCGTACAAGTTCACCATGTCGCTCGGCGAGAGCGGCGGATTCAGCGTCGGTGCGATCGTGCTGAAGTCCGTTAAGTTGCTGAAGAAGCCGTCGGCATTGTTCACCAGGTTGGCGCCCGTGATCGGCAGGCTTTCCTGGTAGCTCTTCCAGCTGCGTCCCGCCGCGAACAGTTGATCGCCGATCGTCTTGCCTTCGATTCCGCTGGCGGCCGGGATTGACCGCACTCCGTCGATGTTGTTCTCTCCAGGCGTCCCCTGCACTTCGTTCGCCGTGTCCACGGCCGGTGTCGCCGCGTCCGTCCCGGTTCCCGCGATCGGGCAAATCGCCGGGCTCGCTGGACTATCGGTGTCCGCGATCCCCGAGGCGAGGTTGGTCATACACGATGTGCTGTGCCAGTCCGGATTGTTATCGCTCAGCACGCCGAAGTTTGACCCGCCCACGACTTCCAGGTAGTTGGTCAAGCTGGGGTGCGCCACCGCAAAGTAGTTGGTCGCAGAATTCGCAGCCTTCGCGTACTTGTTCGTGAAAGGGGCGTTCGGATTGTTCACAATCTGGCTGTAGCCATGGTTCTCCATCATGATGACGAAGACGTGGTCCAGATGCGGAACGCCTTTCGGCACCGATCCTTCGCCGGCAAACATCGTGCTCACCAGCAGCGTCATCACCAGACCCAGAGTTGCGCCCTGCTTTTTCATGTCATTCACCTTTCTTTTCGGGGGGAGAACAGTGTCGGCCGGCCTCATGCTCGCTGGTCGCTGGCTCGATCCCAGCCACCCTAGTCCAGATGTGTTACGCTTCGGTTACAATGACGTTAAGATTTGGTGAACGAGGCCAAAACCCGCTTCCCGCGTGGGGTTCCGCCGCCCACTTCCCCAAAAGACAGGCGACCTGCAGTCGCCGGCGGGTCAGGGTTGGTGGTGCCAACCGCTCGCCCTCGATTTGACAACCCTGCCACTCCCCAGCGTAAAATTTTCCAACACCGGCAGGTCCTAGCGGAATTCCCGGTAAATCTATAGGAGAACTACCGTGTCCTTACGCATCAATGACACCGCCCCCGATTTCACTGCCGAAACCACCCAAGGCACCGTCCGATTCCACGAATGGATCGGCGACGGCTGGGCCATCCTGTTCTCGCACCCCAAGGATTTCACCCCCGTCTGCACGACGGAACTCGGTTACATGGCCGGCCTCCAGCCCGAATTCCAGAAGCGCAACTGTAAGATCATCGGCCTCAGCGTCGACCCCGTCACCAATCACAGCAAGTGGTCGGCCGACATCGAAGAGACCCAGGGCCACAAAGTGAACTACCCGATGATCGGCGACTCGCAACTTGAAGTCGCCAAGCTCTACGACATGCTGCCCGCGCAGAGCGGCGCCACGTCGGAAGGCCGCACCGCCGCCGACAACGCCACCGTGCGCACCGTCTTCGTCGTGGGCCCTGACAAGAAGATCAAGCTGATGCTCAGCTATCCCATGAGCACCGGCCGCAACTTCGACGAAGTCCTGCGCGTCCTCGACTCGATCCAGCTCACCTCCCGGCACAAAGTTGCCACCCCTGTGAACTGGAAGCAGGGCGACGACGTCATAATTGTGACCGCGGTTTCGAACGAGGAAGCGCAGCAGAAATATCCCGGATTTAAAACGCTCAAGCCCTACCTGCGCGTTGTGGCTCAGCCCAAATAGCTGGATCCAATCAACCGCGAGCAAACTCGATGCCCCTGCGAATCAAAGCCGGGGCATAGTTTTTTATGGAGCGACGGGCGCCCTCGCCCTTCGAGTGCAAAGCGCCTGCCCCGTGGGGACGACTACTCCGGGCCTCCACGGCACCGACCACAAAGCCTGGCACCCGCCTTCGTCCGTCCAGCGGGCCCGAGCGTTTCGGGCCGCAGCGATCCTCAACCGGGTCCCAAGGGAGGATCCCTGTCGTTTTCTGTCCCTTGTCTGCCATCAGATTGTTGCGGACGGGTTCGCCATTCCTGGCGCAGAGCGGTGCCCGGAATAACGACTTCAACCAGAGTACCAGGATTGGCATTGCTCACTCGAAATTCTCCACCGAACTCCCGGGCCCGCTGTCTCATCCCTCCGAGACCCACTCCGATACTGTCAGACCGCAACGCCGCAGTCTCCTCTGCTAGTCCCTTACCGTTGTCACGCACCATGACAACAATGCGGTTTTCCTCGTGACTCAGGACAACCCAACTTCCGCTCGCCTCCGAATGTCGGAAGACATTGGTCAGGGCTTCTTGGACGATGCGGAAAATTGCAGTCTCCAACTCCGCAGTCAGGCGAGGAAAGTTGTGCGGTTGGATATCCAGGGAAGTATGGATTCCGCTGCGTTTGGTGATTCCGTCCAGGTACCAGCGTAGCGCCAAAGCCAGCCCGGACTCATCGAGCAAGGGGGGATGGAGAAGATAGGAGATGGTGCGAACCTGCTGGATCGCGCGGTCGACGATGTCGCTTCCTTCGATGGCGAGTTGATCCTTCAATGGGGCCGAGTGCTCTTCCACAATCCGCGCTAGCACCAACTTAGTGGCGACGAGCTCCTGCCCCAGACCATCGTGCAGCTCCCGCGCAACCCGGCGTCGTTCTTCGTCTTGCAGCGTCATCAAGCGGCTCGACATCTGCCGCAACTGCGAGTTCAGCTCCTCCGTCTGCTTTGCCTTCCGTTGCAGCTCAACGAAAACGCTGACTTTCGCACGCAAGAGTTGCGGGACCACCGGGACGGAAATGTAATCCACCGCTCCCAGTGCGTACCCTTTCAATCGGTCTAGATCAGTCAGATTTACGGCGGAGACAAAGATGATCGCCGTCTTGTGAAAGCGTGGATGCTGCCGAATCATCTGCGCCAATTCGAAACCATCGATTTCCGGCATGCTCACATCCAACATCACGACGGCGACATCGGTTTTCAGCAGCACTGCCAGAGCCTCTTTCCCCGAATTGGCCTTGATAAGATTCTCGCCCAGTTCGCGGAGTATAGCCTCATACGTGAGCAGCTTGGCGGGCTGGTCATCCACCATTAGGATGTTGACCTTTTCTTTCGCGCTCATAGCCCTCTGGTCCCGCCACACTTGGTGTTCGTTGGGGTGGTGGGATTCGGGTTGGATATGTTCGGTCAATCGATTGTCCGGACGCGCATGGTTTCTGTACCACGAAACTCTGCAGCTGCCTGTACAGTGTTCCCTGTAGGCCGCCAGCGACGGGGGATCTGCTCTTCAAAGCAATCAAAAAGGAGCAGGGAAAGTAGTTGTGAATCCGATTCGGCAGAATCGACGGCGGGTCATTGCCGAGTGGGGACTTTGCTCTGGAGCGATATTGGTCCGCCACCACCCACGTAGGGACCGCCCGACTCGGTCATCCAGCGCCTCGGATGTTTCGGCCCGCAGCGACCGGCAGTTGCTCGTAGAACTGTTTGGCCTCGCCGCTGGCGTACAGCAGTTTCCGCTCGCCTGTATCCTCCGTCTCCCCGTCTAATCACGACACCTGCTGCCAGCTGGGATGGAAATCACATCTGTAATCATCATGCGAAGACTCCTAACCCTCCCAGCGTCTTTGATTCTCAAACCAAGCCGCCGGGTTTCGAATCCAGCCTTCGCTCCTATCAATCCAAGTCTTTCCCGCACTTTGGGAGAGACTTGGGCGGGGATTTTCGTCCGACTGACTCTCACTGGGTCATCCGGATCGCTTGCTGACGCTCTGCCTCCGTCATCTGTCCCCACACCATCTCCGCATTCTGCTTCAACGGGCCATTCTCTGGATCCTTCCGCAGCGCCAGCGCAAAAAACCGGTATGCCGTGGGTAAGTCGCGCGGCAGGCAATGTCCCGTTGCGTACAGAGCGCCCATCGTGATCATCGCCTTCGCATTCGACTGATCGGCCGCCGGCTTCACATAGCGCAGGCCGCGTGTGCAATCCTGCGCAACTCCGCGCCCGTACAAGTACCGCTCGCCCATCGCGACCGAGTCTTCGGGCTTGGGCGGAGGCAACGGCTTCGGTTTTGGTTTTGCTTTTACTGGCGCCGGCGCCGCCACGACTGGAGCAACCTCAGCGGGCGGTGCGGATGACGTCGCGGGAGCCGCACCCGCCTGATCTCCAGCCGGAGCAGGAGAATCTTCTGGTGTGGTCGCCGATTTCGACTCCGCCGGAGCACTGTCGGCAGGAGCGCTCGGAGTGGAGACGCTGCTCGCGGGAGCTGTCGTGGCAGGCGCCGGCGCGGGTGTGGGCGCAGGTGTTGCTGGGGTGGTTGCGGGCGCCGCAGGTCCATCGTTGGTTGGCGGCGCGGTGGAAGAAGCGGCCGGGGCGGTTGGCTGATCCGGGGCCGCGGTGATCGGCGGCGAAGAGTCCGTGGTCTGCGTCGTAGTCTTCGCTCCCGAACTCCCCAGGTTCAAAAAAGCCAGACCGCCATTGCGCCAGCGCAGGTAGCCCAAACCCGCCACCAAGGCGAGCGCCACAATCCCGACCGCCAGCCCTTTGTGAGAGCGTGGCTCATCGTCCTCGAGCAGGTATTCCAGGTTGCGCGACGGCGGGTCCGACAGCGACCCCAGAAGCTGAAAAGGACCGCCGGTGTGAGCCGGAGCCGGTGTAGCCGGTGCCGCTTCCGCGTGCCGATGCTCCACCGCGCCCGAGTCCTGCGCCCAATCCGGAGCGTCCGGAGCCGGAACCTCCAGAGCCGGATCGTCGAGCGGCTTCCCGCACATCCCGCAAAACCGATGCACTCCCGGATTCTCGTTACCACAATGTGGACAACGCAAAGTGTTCCTTCCCCCTCAAGCGTAGTATTCCACGAATGCCTTAAAGACTGGCCCAACCTGCAACAGTCACTCGAAAGGCCCACCCTCAGCAAAGCCCAGCGGTACCCTCAACCCTCTTGTGCCGTCGTTCCGAATCGGCTTCAACCGATTAGGAATCTGCTTTGGGTACTTGGCCCCCATGCCCGCCGACCTCGCGTTCGCAGGCTCTGGCTAGCAATCATGTTCAATTTGAAAGCCCTTCAGCCACATCGCTCGCCATGAAAGAATCGTCCCCGCAAATTCTCCTTTACGATCCTAGGCCTGCGTGAAAAACGGGACGACGAAACAAAAAACCGCATCTCCCAGCCGCCGGAGCGGCGCCAGCATGAATCCCACGGCGCAAGCCGTGGGTGAAAGCGGGAACATGAAGAGCCCCAACGTGCGAAAGAAACAGGACGCAGCCCGTTCCGAAGCCCTCCTTATTATTATTATTACCCCAGCCCACGCCAACTACCATACCCCTCCCACACGTCCGGAACCAGCGCTCTACCGGGCGCTCTTCGCAGCTCGGATGGAACGTCGAATAATTTTCCTGACAACTAAGACCTGACACCCGCGACCTGAGACCCGCCGCCTTTACACCCCCAAAGCTAACGTGTTACTCTTGACTACGTTACAAGGAAAAAATCAAAACTCAGAAACAGGAGTGCATCAGGTTAGTGCTAGCCAGAGAGCAAAAAAAGTCCCTCATTGACACGTATGCGACGCATGCCACCGACACCGGCAGCCCTGAAGTTCAGATCGCTCTGTTAAGCGAGCGCATCGGTCAACTGACGGAGCACTTCAAGACGCATAAGAAAGACCACGGCTCGCGTCGCGGACTGCTCATGCTCGTCAGCAAGCGTCGCCGCCTGCTCGACTACTTGAAAGAGTACGATTCCGAGCGTTATAAGGGCGTCATCACCAAACTCGGCATCCGCAAGTAATTGCATGCTGAAGGCTTCGGCGCCGTAGTGTATCCGAGGCCCACTCGCCTTCGCCCCGCCGCCGAGTGGCCGCTGGGCGATCTCAAGGAATCTTTGTAAAGTGCGTTTCCCGGCCACAGCGTTCCTCGACTGGCGTCCGCTCACCTATACGCGCGGGTTTCGAGCGCGCGTCGTTGCCCACCTGCCCAGAAGGATGAATCATGAAACCAGAACCGACAGAAATTAGCGTAGAACTCTCCGGCGGCAAGAACCTTAAATTTGAAACCGGCAAACTCGCCAAACAGGCGCATGGATCGGGCGTGGTCCGCATCGGCGACAACGTAGTGCTCGCCACCGCCGTCTCGAACGCCGATCCCCGGGAAGGAATCGACTTCTTTCCGCTCACGGTCGATTACCGCGAGTACACCTATGCCGGCGGGCGCATCCCCGGCGGCTTCATCAAGCGCGAAGGCCGTCCCAGCGAGCGCGAAATCTTGACCAGCCGCATGATCGACCGGCCGATCCGCCCGCTGTTCGCCGAAGGTTTCAAATGCGAGACCCAGGTCATCGCCTTTGTGCTCTCCGCCGACACCGAAAATGATCCCGATGTAGCGGCGATCAATGCCGCCTCGGTCGCTCTTACCCTCTCTGACATTCCGTTCCTGGGTCCGATCGGGGCCGTGCGTGTGGGCAACGTCGAAGGCAAGTTCATCACGAATCCCACCTACGCCGAAATGCGCGAAAGCCAGTTGAACATCATGGTAGTCGGCAGCGCCGACGCGATCGTGATGATCGAGTCCGCCGCGAAAGAAGTAAAAGAAGAGACCGTGGTGGACGCGATCGAATTCGCGCACGGCGAAATCAAGAAAATCTGCGCAGCCATCAACGAACTACGCGCAAAAGTAGGCAAGCCCAAGCGCAAGGTAACCCCGCCCGAGTTCGACCAGAAATACTACGACGAGCTGAAAGCCAAAGTAGGCGTCCGCCTGACCGACGCGCTAGATACCAAAAAGCATCCCAAGTCCGAAAGCTATGCCTTAGTCAAAGACATCAAGAAAGAGTTAGAAGCGCAGATCCCCGAAGAAGACGACGATGCAAAGAAGAGGCTCAAAGAATATTACGAAGCCCTCCGCGAAAGAATCTTCCGCGAACAGGTAATCGAACAGAAACGCCGCCCCGACGCCAGAGCCTTCGACGAAATCCGCGAAATCTGGATCGAAGTAGGCGTCCTACCCAGAACCCACGGCAGCGCGATCTTCACCAGAGGCGAAACCCAGGCCCTGGTAACGACCACCCTAGGCACCAGCGACGACAAACAACGCCTCGAAGCCTTCGAAGGCGAAGCCAAGAAACGCTTCATGCTCCACTACAATTTTCCGCCGTTTTCGGTGGGGGAAGTGCAGTTTCTTCGGGGCGCGGGGCGCCGCGAAGTGGGGCACGGGGCGCTCGCAGAGCGCGCTGTGTCGGCGGTGCTGCCTTCGGAGGAGACTTGGCCCTACGCGATGAGAGTCGTGTCGGATATTTTGGAGTCGAATGGGTCGTCTTCCATGGCTACGGTTTGTGGAGCGGCTTTGTCTTTGATGGATGCTGGCGTCCCTCTTAAGGCGCCGGTCGCGGGCGTGGCCATGGGGCTCGTCAAGGAAGGGGAGAAGTACGCCATTCTGACTGACATCGCTGGAGCGGAAGATCACTACGGCGATATGGATTTCAAAGTCGCGGGAACCAAGGACGGGATTACGGCTTTGCAGATGGATATCAAAGTCGCTGGGATCACTCCGCAGATCATGCGGGAGGCCTTGGCCCAGGCGCAGCGTGGGCGGTTGCACATCCTCGAAAGAATGGAAGAGGTGCTGGCTACGCATCGCGAGATGGTTTCCTCGTTTGCGCCTCGGTTCTACACTTTGCAGATTCCAGTCGACAAGATTCGCGATCTGATCGGGCCGGGCGGCAAGATGATTCGCAGCATCATCGAGCAAACTGGGGTCAAGATCGATGTGGAAGATTCGGGTAAGGTCAACGTCTCTTCCAATGACCAAGTCTCGGCGGCCAAGGCTCTGCAGATCATCGGCGACCTGACGGCCACGGCGGAAGTCGGGAAGACTTATCTGGGGACGGTGTCGCGGCTGGCGGATTTCGGCGCGTTCGTCGAAATTTTGCCGGGAACTGACGGCCTGCTGCATATCAGCGAAGTGGCCGAGCACCGGATCAAAGATATTCGCGACGAACTGAAAGAAGGCGACCAGGTGCTGGTGAAAGTGCTGGCTGTCGAAGGGAACCGCATCCGGCTGTCGCGCAAGGCGATTTTGAAAGAGCAGCGCGCTAAGATGGGTGGCGGGGAAGTACCAGCGGAAGCTCCGGTGGCTTCGATGACGATCGAAGGCGGCGGGGATTTCGTGGATGAGCAACCTGTCGGCGACGAGCCGAATTTCAACCGTGATGATGCGCCGCAGGGCGTCGCGGCGGCTCCGGAGCGCGAACGCGATCGTGGACCTCGCGGCGGTGGTGGTGGGGGCGGCGGCGGGCGCCGTCGGGGCGGTAGTGGTGGCGGTGGACGCGGTCGCGGACATAACGGACGCGGCGGTGGGCAGGGTGGCCAGGGCGGCGGACGGCACTAACTTTGGCCGCTGATTCATGTTGATTTGCAGGGTTGCCCGGCAGTATGGGTGGAGCCGCGACTTCGCGTCGCGGCTTTTTCTTGGTAGGCGTTCCCATGGGGTGACAGTCCCACCCTCGCCGAATCTCAATTCCTGCGGGGGGCTCAACCTTCGGCTAGCCCGCAGATCAACTCTGTGCCTATTTGACGCCGTGAGTCAAAGCTGCGCTGCTGAGCTGTACGTGCGCTCTTGGGAAACAAAAGATGGAGATAGACAGGACGCGACTGTTGCTGATTTTGCGGAAGCCGAAGCCGCGTTACAAAATCGCTATCATTAGATGTGAATGATGGACGCTTTTGATCGTCACCCCGCCTTTCTTGTTTGGGCCTCTGAACGATAGTGTCGGCAACTTCGGTATCTACGCTCTTGCCGGGTTTTGCCTCGGTATTGCGTGTTTTCAATTTCCGCTGGCCCGGGTTGCGGCGTGGGATTTGGTTGCCTCCCGACGATCGTATTCATCTGGAATCCACGCGCTTGGGAATTGTCTTCGCGTGCTGCATGGATCGGGGTTTGGGATGACTACTTTGGGTCTGGGTGCGGAGGTAGCGACGGTCTCTTGGAAGTCTTTGTCACTGCCCCTTTTTACACCTCGCTGGCACACGTTGGGGACCGGCAGCTGCGGACTGGGACGACACAACTCGATGATCATTCGGTTTAAGCGCTTGTCTTTCCATTGACTTCCGGTAGACGGGCACCTAAGATGGGCGGCGTCACACGGGCAGCCTGGGGTTGGGGGAGGCGCTCCGGATGATTAGCCAAACCATCTCGCACTACAAGATCGTCGAGAAACTCGGCGGCGGCGGTATGGGTGTCGTTTACAAGGCCACCGACACCCGGCTGCATCGCTTTGTGGCTTTGAAATTCCTTCCACCAGATCTTTGCCGGGATGCGCAGGCGTTGGCCCGCTTTCAGCGGGAGGCGCGGGCGGCATCGGCGTTGAACCATCCGAATATCTGCACTATCTACGACATTGGAGAGCAGGACGGGCAGGCATTCATCGCCATGGAGTATCTGGACGGGACGACGCTGAAGCACCTGATCCGGGGCACGGCGATCGAGAACGAGCGGTTGCTGTCGCTGGCGATCGATATCGCGGATGCGCTGGATGCGGCGCACAGCGAGGGGATTGTGCATCGGGATATCAAGCCGGCGAATATTTTCGTGACCAAGCGGGGGACTGCGAAGATTCTGGATTTTGGGCTGGCGAAGCTGACGCCGGTGATCGATGGCGCGGGAAAAACGATGACCTTGGAGGCGACCGCGGCGGAGGATACTGATCACTTGACGCACCCGGGGTCGACGGTGGGGACGGCGGCCTACATGTCGCCGGAGCAGGCTAAGGGAAAACAGCTGGATGCGCGGACGGATTTGTTTTCGTTTGGGGCGGTTTTGTATGAAATGGCGACCGGGGCGCTACCGTTTCGTGGGGACACATCGGCCACGATTTTCGACGGAATCCTGAATCGGCCACCGTTGCGGCCTTTGCGGCTGAATCCGGATTTGCCACCGAAGCTGGAAGAGATCATCAGCAAGGCGCTGGAGAAGGATCGGGACCTGCGGTACCAGGTGGCGTCGGAGATGCGGGCGGATCTGCGGCGACTGAAGCGGGAGACTAGTTCGAGTGGGAGCGGTCAGGCGGCGTCGGGATTTGCGGCGGAACCGGCTCAGGGGGCGGCTTCGGTGTCGACACCTGCGTCGCCGGTGGGGCAGTCGGGATCGTCGGCTGCCAACCTGCTTAGCGACAGTTCGGCGGTCATCGCGGTCGTCAGGCAGCATAAGTGGGTGGCGATGGGAATCGGAGTGGCAGCGCTGATCGTGCTGGCGGTGGCGGGGTATGGAGTGTATTCGATTTTCCATACGGGGCCGGTACGTTTTCAGACGTTCAGCATCACGCAGGTTACGACTTCGGGGAAGGCGGCGCTTACGGCGATCTCACCGGACGCGCGCTACATCCTTACCGTGATGAACGAGAAGGGGCTGCAGAGTTTGTGGCTGCGGAATCTGCCGACCTCCAGCGACACGCAGGTTATGGCTCCATCGCCGGCTTCGTACAAGAGTCTCGCGTTTTCGCCGGATGGGAATTATCTCTACTTTATTAAGGCGGTGGATGCGACCAATACCAACTTCGATCTTTACCGGGCGCCGGTGCTGGGAGGGACGGCGCAGACGGTCGTGCGGGGGATCGACAGCGATCTTACGTTTTCTCCGGATGGGCGGAGGATTGCGTTTGCACGGACGAATGCTCCGGAGGCGGGGAAGTATGCATTGATGACGGTTAATCTGGATGGGACCGACGAGAAGATTTCGCTGGCGGCGGCGCCAGCTTCGGATGTGCCGTCGTCGGTGGCGTGGTCGCCGGGTGGCGGGGAAATTGCATTCCGGCTGCTGAAACCGGGGAAGGCCTTGGGAGGGATCGGGCTGCTGAACATCGGGAGCAGCAAAGTCGATACGTTTGCGACGTTTGAGGACAAGCTGACGTTGGACTTCAAGTGGCTGCCCGAGGGGAAGGGGTTGCTGGCGCTGTATTCGCAGAAGGGACCGGATTACTTTCAGCGGTCGCAGATCGGATTCATTCCAGAAGGGAATGGGACTTTCCAACCGATTACGCGGGATACGAACAGCTATGCGACTCTGACGCTTTCGTCGGACGGGAAGACTCTGGCGACAGTGCAGACCAAGACTTCACAGAATCTTTACTTGCTACGCGGGGCAAGTGGGCAGGCGAGCGAGTTGAGTACCGTGCTGCCGCAAGGGCAATCGGTGAATTGGTTCGACTGGACCGCGGATGGAAACCTGGTGTTCACGGACTTCACGCGGTTGCTGCGGACCGGCATCGACCAGGCGGTGCCGACGCGATTGATGGGCGATGCGAATGCAGCGATCGTGGAAGCGGCGGGGTGTGGGAGTCATTACCTGACATTCTCATGGGCGTTTCATGAGGGGACGAACTCGACGAACGTTTGGCGGGCGAACGCGGATGGGACCAGTCCCGTGAAATTGACCGCTGGGAAGAATGACCGGGGACCGGTGTGTTCGGCCGATGAGAAGTGGGTGTATTACTGGAACCTGGAGCTGCAGCAACTTTGGCGGGTGCCTCTGAATGGCTCCGGAAAACCTGAAATGGTGCCGCGCAGCGTGGTTCCGCGAACCTTTCCGGCCGGGACGGGGCTGAGCGTTTCCCCGGATGGGAGGTTGGCCTATGTGCTGGCCACAGTACCGACGCCGGAGGATCCTTATCCTCAATATAAGGTGGCATTGCTAAACCTGTCGTCTGCGGATGCGCCGGTACAGCTCATGGACGCGGATGATCGGATCTCCAGCGGGGGACTGAGCTTTGCGCCGGACGGGAAGGCTGTGGCTTATCCGATTCGCGAAAGTGGAGTGGACAATCTCTGGGTGCAGCCGATTGATGGGTCGCCGGGCAAACAGGTGACATCGTTCAGTGGCGAGCAGATTTTCGTATTTCATTGGTCGCCGGATGGCAAGAGCCTGGGACTGCTGCGCGGGCATACGGACTCGGATGTGGTGCTGATCAAGGAGCCACCTCGGTAGGTGCTCGGGGTTCGTCGGAGACCAGGTCGCTCTTGCGCGATTTCGATTTCGGTTGATCGTGTTTGTAACATGCGGTAGTTTTACACATCGTTGCCGGTCGCTTTCGAGCAGCTGGCTCCTGTCTTCCCCATTCCCCTGGGACTCAAATAAGGCGTTTTTCGTTCGTGTTTGCCCGTGCATTTGGGCGAGTCCGCTGTTAGAGAGTTTGCGGAGAAGCTCGTCTGCGGAGTTCAGGGGTAGGCGGACTGCGGACACACTCGGTCTCGAAACACGCACCGCCGAAAGGCGTGTCTGGGTGTCGCCGTACGGCACGCCTGAAGGCCTGCCCTGATACGCGCGACAGTCTTCTGCAGTTGTTGGTGCAACGTTCCGCAAATTTGTTTGAGAAAGCGGTTGGACCTCGGGGGCTAAAACCCTTGTTTGGAGGGTTTGTCGAATCTTTTTCCCGCGATGAGAGGAATTTTACGGGATACCACATCAGTTTAGGTCGCGGTTTGGAAATGCGTGTTCGAATGCGTGCTCCAACCGCGGTGCGGTTCACGGTCAATCGGAATTTCAGTTCGTGAGCGGCCTGCGTGGGAGTGGGGCTCGGCAGGCGCGTGGATAGGAGGCAATCATGCGGTCTTCCAGTTTGCTCATGAGAACCTTGTCTGGGCAGAACGTAGTTCAGGGGACGGTCGGGAAGCGAGCAGTTGTCGTACTGCTTGGGATGCTGGCGAGCGCCGGCATTGTGCGGGCGCAACAGGCGCCCGATGGTACGGAATCGGATCGGCAGACGATTCAGATACTGCTTCGACGGGTAGAGCAATTGGAGGCGCGGGTCGCGCAACTGGAAGCGGCCAAGCAAACGGCCCCCGCCGCTACGCCGGTGGAGACACCCACCCAGACGGCGGCGCCGGCGGATGCAGGACCGGAGGGCAAGTCGGCGCATGCCCTGGTGGAGAGAATGGACACCAGCAACACGCTGCTACGCATTCGGGGCTTTGGTGACGTCACCTTTCACGGGAGCGATCGGAAGGGGGACACCAACTCGTTCACGCTGGGGCAGCTCAACCTGTTTGTAACCTCAGACATTTCGGAAAAATTCAAATTGCTTAGTGAGATTGTTTTCGAAGCCGACCAGCGGAACAATTTCGGGGTGGATATTGAGCGGCTGCTTCTGCAGTATTCCCACAACGACCACCTGAACATCGCGGTTGGACGGTATCACACGGCCATTGGTTACTACAACACGGCCTATCATCACAGCACCTGGCTGCAGACGGCTACGGGCCGACCCTTCCTGTTCCAGTTCGAGGACGGGGGAGGCATTCTGCCGATCCACAATGTGGGAGTAACGGCGTCGGGACTGATCCCTTCCGGACGGCTGCAATTGCACTACGTGGCGGAAGTGGGCAACGGGCGGGCTTCCCGCCTGCCCACGGACGAGGCCGTGCAGAATGTGGTCGACGAAAATAACACGAAGTCGGTGAACCTGGCACTGTTCGCGACTCCAGAAGCGGTGCGTGGACTGCAGGTGGGCTTTTCGGTCTATCATGACCGGCTGCAGCCGGTCAACGCGCCGAGAATTGGCGAGACGATTTTTTCGGCGCATGTAGTGCTGGTGCGGCCGACCTTTGAATGGCTGAATGAGGCGCTCGATATTCGTCACGCGCCAGACGGTTCGGCACACGTGTATGACACACCGGGCTTCTACACACAGATATCAAAACGCCTGGGCTCGTACCGGCCGTACTTCCGGTATCAGTATGTGAATGGCTCGGACTCGGAGCCTGTGTTCCCGGACGTGGGCCTGCGGCAGGGTCCGTCGGCGGGTGTGCGATTTGATGCCAGCGAGTCGGTCGCGCTAAAGTTCCAGTATGATCGCACGTCGTTGCGGCACCAGCCGTCGTACAACTCGCTCGCGCTGCAGTTGGGGTTTACGTTCTAGTTTGCCAGGCGCCGAGAAGCAGATTCCTCTTCACTCTCGGCGCCCAAGCGCGGCTGCGAGCGGGTCGGAATGACAAGGAATAAGTGGGACACCACGTTCGAAGGGTGCAAATGAGGCGCGTAACGAGTGTCGTGGTCTGTCTGATCGCTGCTGTTTTGCTGCGCGGAAACGGGTCGAGTAGCGCAGCGGGCGCCGGACCGCTGATGGCTGCGGGGGCGGGATCGGAGCAGAGCCTGGCCATTATCGTGAATCAGTCGAACTCGGTGGAGAATTTCTCGATGGCGGAGCTGCGCAAAATCTTCCTGGGGGAGCGAAGTCACTGGCCAAACGGACGCCGCATCACGTTGGTGATGCTGGATCCGGCACAACCGGAGCGGAAGGTAATTCTTCGCGAAATTTACGGGATGAACGAGAAAGACCTGAGCCAACATTTCATCCAAGGCGTGTTTACGGGGGCGGTGTTTGTTTCTCCCAAGACGCTGGGGACGCCGTCTGACGTGCTCAAGTTCGTGTTCAACGTGCCGGGGGCGATCGGTTACCTGCGGGTGGCGGAGGTCGATGGGTCGGTAAAGATCCTGAGGGTGGATGGGCATTTGCCGGACGATAAGGACTACAGGCTTCGGATGCAGGCGCGCGCGGGGAAGCCGTAGGGCGGGGTCTCGGGGCTTCCCGCCCGGCGGGGCGCCGCGTTGGTCCGCTAGCCTGGGGGGAGAGCTGGCCGACCCAGCCCTTTTCCACTATCTCGCTGATACCGGAAGGACTTTCGCCAAGCAACGCCTTGGGGACCAACTCCGGAGGACGTCAAGTGGCCCCACTCCTGAATTCTGGAAAGGCAGAGGGTTTTGAGTTCAGAGAAATTTCCGGACAGCAAAAAGCCCCACTCCTGCGAGCGGGGCTTTGGTTTCGCTGACAACTGGTGGCTAAGAGCCAGCGGCTGGCTTCAGTACATGCCTTCCATTCCGCCGCCGCCGTGGCCGCCGCCGGCCGGAGCTTTCTTCTCTTCCGGCAATTCGGAGACCAGGGCTTCGGTGGTGAGCATCAGGGACGCGATCGAACCTGCGTTCTGCAGTGCGGTGCGCACTACCTTCGTTGGATCGAGGACGCCTGCCTTGACCAGATCTTCGAATTCGCCGGTCAGGGCGTTGTAGCCGTAGTTGGCATCCTTCGACTCGAGCACCTTGCCGAGAATCACTGCGCCCTCTTCGCCGGCGTTGCCGACGATCTGGCGCAGAGGCTCTTCGAGCGCGCGCTTCACGATGTTGACGCCAATCTGCTCGTCACCGTCGACCTTCAGCTTGTCGATGGCTGCGATGCAGCGTGCCAGGGCTACACCGCCGCCGGGAACAATGCCTTCCTCCACGGCTGCGCGGGTTGCGTGCATGGCGTCTTCGACACGAGCCTTCTTCTCTTTCATTTCGGTCTCGGTTGCGGCGCCGACTTTGATCACGGCTACGCCACCAACCAGCTTGGCCAAACGCTCCTGCAGCTTCTCGCGGTCGTAGTCGGAGGTGGTTTTGTCCACCTGACTGCGAATCTCCTTCACGCGGCCTTCGATCTCGGCGTGCTTGCCCTTGCCTTCGACGATAGTGGTGTTGTCCTTGTCGATGGTGAGCTTCTTGGCCTGGCCGAGGTCGGAGAGCTGGACGTTTTCGAGCTTGATACCCAGATCTTCGGTGATGGCCTTGCCACCGGTCAGGATAGCGATATCCTGCAGCATCGCCTTACGACGATCGCCGAAGCCAGGGGCCTTCACCGCGCAAACCTGCAGAGTGCCGCGCAGCTTGTTGACAACCAGCGTTGCCAGCGCTTCACCCTCAACGTCTTCTGCGATGATCAGCAGGGGCTTGCCGCCCTTGGCGATCTGCTCGAGCAGCGGGAGCAGGTCCTTCATCGAGCTGATCTTCTTTTCGTGGATCAGGATGTAGGCGTTCTCGAGAGCAGCTTCCATGCGCTCGGGATCGGTCACGAAATAGGGAGAGAGGTAGCCGCGGTCAAACTGCATGCCCTCGACGACTTCGAGCTGGGTTTCGAGCGTCTTGGACTCCTCGACGGTGATGACTCCATCCTTGCCGACTTTCTTCATGGCCTCGGCGATGATCTTGCCGATGGTCTCGTCGTTGTTGGCGGAGATGGTGCCGACCTGGGCGATCATGTCGCCGGTAACGGGCTTGGAGAAGTCGTCGAGCCTGCCCTTGCCGCGCTCGCCGGTCTTCTTGTCGATGTCGCCCGCGATGACAGCGATGGCCTTCTCGATGCCGCGCTTCAGGGCCATGGGGTTCGCGCCGGCCGCTACGGTCTTCACGCCTTCGCGATAGATGGCCTGGGCCAGGACCGTGGCAGTGGTGGTGCCGTCACCGGCAACGTCGGAAGTCTTCGAAGCGACTTCGCGCACCATCTGCGCGCCCATGTTCTCGAGCGCGTCCTTCAATTCGATTTCTTTGGCTACGGTGACGCCGTCCTTGGTGATGGTCGGCGAACCGAACTTCTTCTCAATCACAACGTTGCGGCCCCTGGGGCCGAGTGTGACTTTTACCGCGTCCGCCAAGAGGTTGACGCCGCGGAGAATCGCTTGGCGCGACTCCTCGCCATGAACAATCTGCTTTGCCATTGCTTCGTCTCCTGAAGTTTCTTTTGAAGTTAAGGGCAGGCTGGGCCTGCGGAATGTTTCCAGCTCGGAGCTTCGAGCTGCGAGCTTTCAGCGAACGGCGGCTTGCTTACCGCCTTGCGCCTACGGGTTCCTTTTTGGTCGATCCGACAAGTACGCCCAGGACTTCTTCCTCGCGCATGATGATGAAGTCTTCACCATCAATCTTGATCTCGGTGCCGGCATACTTTCCGAACAGGACGCGATCGCCCTCTTTCACAGCCAGAGGGAAAATCTTGCCTTCGTCGTTGCTCTTGCCGCGGCCTACGGAGATCACTTCGCCTTCCTGCGGCTTGTCCTTGGCGGAATCGGGGATGATGATGCCGCCCCGGGTGGTTTCAGCTTCCTCGACGCGACGGACCAGGATCCGGTCGTGGAGGGGGGTAAACTTGGTAGCCATAGTTTGCTGACTCCTTTCGTTAAGTCCAATTGTTTGTTTTGTTTAAATAGCAGGTTGACGCATATACCAGACTTCGTTAGCACTCATCTCTGGCGAGTGCCAATTGTACGGAGATGAGCGGCGAGTTGTCAAGGGGGTGGGAAGTAAGAAGGGCAGGAGGTTCGGGAGCTGGTCTGGCAAGCAGGGTGACAGGGTAATGAATTGATGCTTAGAATGTGGTCACGGCCATGAAAAGACTCTCGGCGGCAGCGGTGGGACTGGCGGTGACTTTGCTGGTGGCGGGTGCGTGGGCGGAAGAGCCGTCGGCGGCGCTCAACTTTGTGGTCGTCCGGGATTACAGCGGGAAGCCCGTGCGGAACGCCAGCGTGGTGTTGCATCCGGTAAATGCGCGCGGGAGACAACAGCGCGGCGGATACGAGTTGAAGACCGACAGCGACGGGAAGACGAGCTTCGACGGTGTGCCGTACGGCAAGCTGCGGGTGCAGGTGCTGGCTCCCGGATTCCAGACGTTCGGGGAGGACTACGACATCGAGGGGCCGACGATGGATATCACGGTGAAGTTGAAGCGTCCGCAGAAGCAGTATTCGATTTACGATGAGCATCCGAACGACGGGAAGAAGGACGCGGCGCCGGGCAAGAACGCGGAGAAGAAGGATCCCGGCGAAGGGGATGGGAAACCGCAATAGTGCTTGTTGGCGGTTGGTGGTTGGCACAGATTTTTCTGAGAGCGATTCCATGGACTATCTTCTCAAGACGGAGCCTTCTGTATATTCGTTTGCGGATTTGCAGCGGGACAAGGCGACCACCTGGGACGGGGTAACCAATCCGGTCGCGGTGCGGAATCTGCGCGCGATGAAGCCGGGCGAACGGTTGGTCATTTACCACACGGGCGATGAGAAGAGTGCGGTGGGGACGGCGTCGGTCGTATCGGTTGAGGTGACGGATCCGAAGACGCCGCTGGTGAAGATTAAGGTCGGGAAGGCGATTGGCACCCCGAGGACGCTGGCGGAGATCAAAGCCAACAAGCTGTTTGCGGATTCGCCTCTGGTGCGGCAGGGGAGGTTGTCCGTCGTGCAGCTTACGGCGGCGCAGTATGAGTTTCTGGGGGGGAAATAGGAGGACCGGTGGTTGGTCGTTGGTCGTTGGCCCGGCTCGGTGGAGCGGGGCTTTTTTTGTTGGTGGGTGGTTTGGGACCAGTTCCGAGTTGTCGCGCACCGGACGGTTGTGCGGCTTTTTGACGTCCCTAAGGGGCGCGATCTGGGTTTCATCGCGGCCAGTCGTGTCGCGAGCGCGCGCGGGCTCGAGATTTGGTTGTCGGCCCTGCGCACCGACGGGCGGGGGACGCCCATCGCTCCACTGACACGCGGGATGGCTGCGACACAAGAATCTCGGCCGCTGGACAGACGAGGGCGTCGGTCCCTACGACGCGGGCTGGGGCGTTTTGCTCGCCACGGCCTCTCCGCTTGGGCAGGCGGTGTTTCTGGCGGAGTTGCGTGCTATGCTCGAAATCCGAGTCGATATCCTTGGTTTCCAACAAGCCACCAACTGGACCACAGGAGCCTGTGGAGCCCAGTCCGCCTGACCAAAAGAAATCTTTGCATGGCTTAGCGGAGGAGGGGCCTGCGGCGCTGGACGAGCGGCGGAGAGCGGCGGGCCGCTTATCCAATCGTCTGGTTGAGCATCCACCAAACCATCATCCTGAACATTTCTCGAACCCTAAGGACGGTCGGCACGATTTGTCTGCGCTGAGCCCGCGTCTTTCAGCGGGAGTGTTGGAGGCGTTGCCTGGGCTTTTGCGGGAGGCGCCGGATCCTGATTCAGCGTTGCGGATGCTGGAGCGGTTGGTCGACGAGTCGGGCGAGCGGTTGGTCGGATTGCTCAATCGGCACTATCCGCTGGTGCACTACGCCATCATGGTTTTTGGGCATAGCCGGTTCCTGGGCGAAACACTTTTGCAGAATACCGATCTGCTGGAGTCGTTGCTGAACCGGTCGCGGCTCGATCGCAGTTATTCGCGGGAGGAATTTCAGGGGGCTCTCAAGGCGTTTCGGTCACAGGGACGAGAGAGCGATGTCTCAACGCTGCTGGCGCGGTTCAAGCGGCGGGAGTATGTACGGATTGTGTTGCGCGACCTGCTGGAGATCGCGCCTCTCGCAGAGACGACGGCCGAGATCTCGGCCTTGTCGGATGCGCTGATTGCCGAGGCGTTGCGCGAGGCGGAGATTTCCTTGCAGGGGAAATATTGGGCGCCTCGAAATGCCGATTCTGGTGCGCAAGCAGGAGAGGGGCGATTCGCGGTTCTGTCCCTGGGAAAGCTTGGAGGGAATGAGCTCAATTACAGCTCGGATGTGGACCTGATGTACCTATTCGGCGAAGACGGCAGCGAGGAACAATTCTCGAGGCAGGAGTATTTCATCCGACTGGCGCAGCAGGTGACGGATATTCTTTCGCGCGTGACCCGGGAAGGCCCGGTGTTCCGGATTGATTTGCGCTTGCGGCCGCGGGGCGCAGATGGGGAGCTGGCGATCAGCCTAAAGCAGGCCTTGCGCTACTACACGCAGACGGCGCAGGACTGGGAACTGCAGGCACTGATCAAGGTACGGCACTCGGACGGGGATGCGGGGCTTACGCGTGCGTTCATCCAGGGTGTGCAGCCGCAGGTGTACACAGAGAAGATCAATTTCCAGGCCATCAAGACGGCGCTGGTGGCGCGCGAGCGGATGCACAGGCAACGGCTGCGGCGAGCGGGCGCGGGGCCGCCGCAATCGGCGATCAATATCAAGATTGATCATGGGGGGATTCGGGACATTGAGTTCCTCGTGCAGTGCCTGCAACGGGTGTATGGCGGAAGTGAGCCCTGGTTGCGGTCGCGGGGAACAGTGTTCGCACTGCAGAAGTTGCATGACAAGGGGCACATTAGCGGGAAAGAGTTTCACGAGTTGACCAGCGCGTACGAGTTTCTACGGCATCTGGAACATCGGCTGCAGCTGCGGCACGGGCAGCAAACCCACGTGCTGCCGACTTCAGAGACAGAGTTGCGGATCATTGCGGGCTCGATGGACAGGGGCGGACAGACGATGCGGGATGCCTCGGACCTGGTGAGCGCGGTGCAACAGCGGATGGCGGCGGTGTCGGGGATTTACAAGCGCGTCATCTTTCAGCAGCAGACGCGGGAAGGGCAGGAGGTGGCGGATACCGGGTTCGTGTTGCGAGGGGGCATGGAGGGGGCCGCTCCGGGTGCGTCGAATCAGCAGATCCTCGACCGGCTGGCGGGGGATTCGCCGAAGCTGCATGAAATTGCTTGCCGGGAGGAGTTGGAGCCGCTGACGCGCAGGAACCTGTTTCGCTTTTTGAGTTCGGCGCTGACGAGTTCGGAGCGATACGCAGCGGTGGTTCGGCAACCGGGGGCTGTGCAGCGGGCGCTGGCGATTTTTGAGGCAAGTGAATATCTGACGGAAATCCTGGTTCGGCACCCTGAGGAGATCGCAACGCTGGCGCACGTGGATGCGGCGCCGTCGTGGGCGGGGAGTGGGTATCTGTTCGACAGCCCGCTGGGGGGCGGACGGACGCCGGGAGATCCGGTGTTCGCTTACCTGGCGGCTTCGCCCGCTTCCCATGGGGAGAAGTTGTCGCTGTTGCGCAGGCACTACCGGGATCGGGAACTCGCCGAGGGGGCGCGCGATGTGACCGGGTTGCGGGACGTGTACAGCTCACTGGCGGCGACGACAGCGGCGGCGGAAGACGCGATTGCGGCGGCGTTTGGGATTGCGGAGGAACCGACTGGCCTGGCAGTCTTCGCTCTGGGACGGTTGGGGACGGCAGAGTTCGATATCGCTTCGGATGCGGATCTGCTGTTTGTGCGCGGCGAGGATGCGGACAGCGAGTCGTTGACCCGGTCGGTGGAACGCATGGTGCAGGCGCTCTCGGCGTACACGCAGGATGGGATGGTGTTTGCGGTGGACACGCGGCTGCGTCCCCGGGGTGGGGAAGGAGACTTACTGGTCACTGTTCCTCAGTTGGAAACTTATTTTCAGCGCGAGGCGCAAGCCTGGGAGGCGTTGCTGTATACCAAGCTGCGGTTTTTGACAGGCGATCGAGGGCTGGGGGAGCGCGCGTTGGGGGCGACACGGCGTCTGTTTGAGCGGTTCGAGACGGAACCGGGGGTCTTACCAGCGGTGCGGGATATGCGGAAGAAGCTGGAAGGAAATCATGATGGGGAGAAGAACTTCAAAACCGCGCCGGGAGCAACGTATGACATTGACTTCATCACGAGCTACCTGCTGGTGAAGCATGGGGTTCGGGATAAGAGTGGCACGCTGCGCGACCGGTTGTGGCGGTGTGCGGCTGGTGGCTTTCTCGAGAAGCGAGATGCGGCGCGGCTTGATCACGCCGCGGAGTTGCTGCGGACGGTCGAGCACGTGGTGCGGCTGGTGGTGGGACGGGCGTGGAAGTGGCTGCCGGCTGCGGAGCATGCGCGGCGGGTTACGTCGGAATTGGCGGGAAGAATTTTGGATCGATCGTTTGACGACGGGTTGGAAGGGGAGTTGGAGCGGACGTGTGCAGAGGTGCGGGGGATTTACGAGCGGGTGTTGGGGGGGGTGGGGTAGGGCTTACCAGAGGGCTCAGCGGTCTTGTGTCAGCGCGGCTCGGCAGTCGACAGCGAGGATTTTGAAGTATTGCCTAACGTTGTCTTCGGGCACCGTTGATGAGCCGTTGTTACGAGTTCCTCTTATATGAGGACCCGTTCACGCCGGGAATTACTACGTCGGAGGTGTCTGGACTTGCCGGACACGCCATCGCCTGTTAGGCGGCTCTCGCCAGGGGAGTTGGCGCAGGGCGTTGACGGCGTTGCACGAGCCAGACAACGAGCCAGGCGATGCCGGCAAAGATCAGGACGGGCGGGCCGACAATCAGCCAGAACCAGCCTCGGCCTTCGAGGGCCGTGACGTCTCCTCCTACTATGGCTTCGGGCTGGCGGCCGAGGGAGCCGCCTACCGCGGCGAGGTCGCCAGCGACCTTGGTTCCGCTCTCCAGGCGAACGTCCCCCAGGACGGTGGTCAAGTCACCCGCTACGGATCCCTCGCCTTCGATCACGACGTTTCCAGCGACGGCGGTTACATCCCCGGCCACTTGGCCGCGGATGTAAATGGAGCAGCCAATGCAGGTGAGATCGCCGGTCTGCTGGTCGGGGCCGACGCGGATGTCGTGGCCGAACTGGGTGTACTCGGGATTGTCTTTGGCGGAGGCGAAAGGGACGCTCGCGAGAAGAAAGAAAACGAACGGGAGGTAGGAGTCTCTCATGAGGTGGCAACGGCTCCTTTCGCGCTTAGGGTGAGATTCTGGAGCAGGGACGGAGGGTTGTCAAGGCGAGGGAGGGCAGCCAAGGCAGCGTGTCAGCGGGCGACACCCGGAAGAGGCGCTTGCGCGCCGATGGAGGAGGACGCCAGGCGCTCCAGCAAGCTTCTTTCAGCCGTTCCTACGGGACGGTTTTTGCCCGTTCCGCCATTGAATTGGCGGGATATTCTCAGCGCCCTTACAGTGCGCGTTCACACCGCGCGCCACTACCAGGACCTCCGAAGCGCGAGGACCCATCGACTTCGCTCAGAGCGGCTCCGCTCCACTGACACGGCAGAATCATTTCTCGCGGTGCGGGTGGTTTCTCTATAATGAGTGGTTTTCCATCACGGGCAAGAGGTGTTCTATGGCGGATTCCTTTAATGGCGTGGCTGTGCCGGCCGATGGGGCGCGGATCACGTATACGGGCGGCGAGTACCAGGTTCCGGACAATCCGATTGTTCCGTTCATCGAGGGCGATGGGACGGGACGTGATATCTGGAAGGCGTCGGTGCGAGTGTTCAACGCTGGCGTCGAAAAGGCCTACAAGGGCAAACGTCGCGTGGCCTGGTACGAGATCTTTGCAGGCGAGAAGGCCAAGGCGAAGTTCGACAACTGGTTGCCGGACGACAGCGTTGGCGCGGTAAAGGAATTTCGCGTGGCGATCAAGGGGCCGCTGACTACGCCGGTGGGGGGCGGGATCCGGTCGCTGAACGTCGCATTACGACAGATTCTGGATCTCTATGCTTGCATTCGGCCGGTGAAGTACTACAAGGGGGTGCCGTCGCCCGTGAAGCATCCGGAGCGGATGGACCTGGTGATCTTTCGAGAGAATACCGAAGACGTATATGCGGGGATTGAGTGGGAGCAGGGGACCGCCGAGGCTGCGAAGCTGATCGACTTTCTGAACAAGGAGATGCTGAAGGGCGGCAAGAAGCAGGTGCGGTTGGATTCGGGCGTGGGGATCAAGCCGATCTCGATCACGGGAACGAAGCGGCTGGTGCGGATGGCGATTCAGCACGCGCTGGAGCATGGGCGGAAGAGCGTCACGCTGGTGCACAAGGGGAACATCCAGAAATTTACGGAAGGCGCGTTTCGCAAGTGGGGATATGAGCTGGCTACCCAAGAGTTCCGGGACAAAGTCGTGACGGAGCGGGAGAGCTGGATTCTGGATAATAAGGATAAGAACCCCAATTGGTCGGTGGAGCAGAATGCCAACCTGACGGAGCCGGGATTGGAATTTGCTACTCCGGAGTTCCGGGCGGCGGTTTACAAGGAAGTGAAAGACGTGCTGGAAGCGATTTACGGCTCGCACGGGCATGGAGTCTGGAAGAAGAAGTTGATGATCAACGATCGTATCGCCGATTCGATCTTTCAGCAGGTCGTTACGCGGGCCGATGAGTATACGGTGCTGGCTACGCCGAATCTGAATGGGGATTACATCTCGGACGCTTGCGCGGCGCAGGTGGGCGGGCTGGGGATCGCACCGGGGGCGAATGTTGGAGATGGGTACGCGATCTTTGAGGCTACGCATGGGACCGCGCCGAAGTACGCGGATAAGGACGTGATTAATCCGGGGTCGGTGATCTTGTCGGGGGTGATGATGTTCCGGTTTTTGGGGTGGACCGAGGCGGCGGATCTGATCGAGCGTGGGTTGGAACGGACCATCGAGCAGAAGAAAGTCACCTACGATTTTGAGCGGCTCATGGAAGGCGCGACCAAGGTGAAAACCAGCGAGTTCGGGGATTCCATCATTCAGAATATGGATGCTTCAGTGCTGGCGGGGGTAGGGTAGGGGCGCGGCCGCAGATTGCGCTGATGGACGCAAGCCAAAGACTAAGAGCTCTTGACCGCAGAGGGCGCTCCGAACAGCCGCTGCCGCTAAGGACGCGAAGAAGGCTAAGTTCTGAACGTCACCCGCAGGCGTGCATCCGATCTTGAAGTCATAGAAAGGACTTATTCATGCGCAAGAAGGTGACGATCGTTGGTTCGGGGAATGTGGGGGCTACCGCGGCGCACTGGATTGCCTCGAAGGAGCTGGCGGATGTCGTGCTGATCGACATCATTGAGGGGGTGCCACAGGGCAAGGGCCTGGATCTTCTGGAGGCGATGCCTATCGAGAAGCGGGACTCTCACATTCTGGGGACGCAGGATTACAAGGACACCGCAAACTCGGACATCGTGGTGATTACGGCGGGGGTTCCGCGCAAGCCGGGGATGAGCCGTGATGATCTGCTGAACATCAATCACAACATCATGAAGGCGGTGGTGGGCGAGGCGGTGAAGTATTCGCCGAACTGCATTTTGATTATCGTGTCGAATCCATTGGATGCGATGGCGCAGGCGGCTTACAAGATGAGCGGGTTTCCGCGCGAACGCGTCATTGGCATGGCGGGCGTGCTGGACTCGGCGCGCTTCCGGACGTTTATCGCGGAAGAGCTCAAGGTCAGTGTGGAGAATGTGACGGCTTTTGTGTTGGGTGGACATGGCGACACGATGGTTCCGCTGACGCGGTATTCCACCGTGGCGGGGATTCCGATCACCGAGTTGCTGGATCCGGCCACGCTGGAGAGGCTGGTGCAGAGGACTCGGGATGGCGGCGCGGAGATCGTGAAGTATTTGAAGACGGGGTCGGCTTACTATGCTCCGTCGGCTGCAGTCACCGAGATGGTGGAGGCGATCCTCAAGGACAAGAAGAAGATTCTGCCTTGCGCGGCTTACCTGGAAGGGGAGTATGGGATCAAGGGGCTGTACGTGGGGGTGCCGGTCAAGCTGGGCGCCAAGGGGATCGAGCAGATCATCGAGATCAAGCTGACTCCGCAGGAGAAGACCGAGCTGGATCGAAGCGCTGCGGCGGTGAAGGAACTGGTGGGGGTGATTGGGGTTTAGGTGTCAGGTGTCAGGTCGTAGGTGTTAGGTATCAGATTCTCGGTCTCCAAGTGTTCGGTGTCTGGCAGCGTGGTTTTTCGGTCTGCGCGCAAACGGCGACTAGGGCGCGACCCTTTCGCGAAGGGGTTCGTCCAATCCGCTTAGCCCGACGGGGCTCAGCAGGCTGACCGCTCCGGTAACTGCAAAATTTACGCACAGCGCAATGAAGCCGGCATTCACGCCATGGAAGGGGTCGCGTTTGCTGAGCATCAGAAACGCGACGGTGGCGATGCCGGTCGCCAGTCCCGCGAAGACGGCGGGCGTTGTGACTCGCCTGGAGTATAAACCGAGCACGACGCCGGGGAAGAATTGGGTCACGCCGGCATATCCCAACAGCAGGAGGGAAACCAAGGAGGTTGAACTGGAGATGGCGGAGCCCAGGGCAACCGTCGTGATCACCAGCACCATGATCTTGGCCAACTTCGCCACCTGCTGATCGGTCATGCTGGGCGCGAAGAGGGGACGATAGAGGTTCTTGGCGAACAGCGTGGCAGCCGTGAGGATCTGGATGGCTGCGGGGACCATCGCAGTCAGGGCGCCAGCGCCGCCGATCAGGCCCAGGACCCATGCGGGGAAGGTCTTCCGGACCAGCGTTAACAAAGAAAGATCGCCGTTGCTCAAGCCGGGTAGAACCAGCAGCGCGGCCAGGCCTACGAACAACATCAGGGGCATTGTAAGGCTGTAGAGTGGCATGACGACGGCATTGCGGCGCAGAGTGTTGCCGCTCTTGGCGGTAAAGCTGGCACCAAACCCTTGTGGCCACATGTAGAACCCAAGCGCGGTGAGTAGAACTGTGGATACATACCAGGCGTGACCGAGGTTCTTCGTCGAGCCCGGCATGACAAGATGTCCAGGTTTAGCGTGCGCCACTGCGGCAAACATCGGCCCCACTCCGCCGAAATAGATATAGGGGATCGCGATGCCTACAAAAACGGCAGCTAGGAACAGTAGTAGATCCTTCAACACGCTGACCCACGCCACTCCGCGCACGCCGCTGGTGAATACGAATGCGGCCACCAGCGCGAAGGCCAGCACCATGGCGGGGGTGCGACCGATCCCTTCAAAACTTGCCACTTCCACGATGATCCCGAGCCCGGTCAGTTGAAGCTGAAGGTACGGGATCATGAAGACGACTCCCACCAGGGCGACGAAGGCCGCAAGGTGCTGGCTGCGATAACGGACCTGGAAGAAGTCCGCTTGTGTCTGAAGGCGATACTTTCGGCCCACTTCCCAGATTTGCGGCAGGATGTAGAACGAAACAACGTACGCTAGCGGCTGGTACGCGAGAATGTACAAGGCGGGTCCACCCTTGGCATATGCCCAGCCGCTGGCCCCTAGGAATGTGAACGTCGTGTAGATCTCGCCCGCCATCAGCAGCCAAACCAGGAGTAAGCCGAAGCCTCTGCCGGCTACCGTCCATTGTTCGAGATCCATCTTGTAGCGGGAGCCGGCGTAGAACCCGATGAACGAGCCCACTGCGACAATCGCGAAGATGATCGTGAGAGCCACGCCGCTCGCACTCACGAAGCACCGCCCGTGTCGCCGTGACGCCATCGATCAGGAGCGCGTTCCACCTGCAGCCTATATGCACCCCACATGCAGAGAGGTGTGAGCACCAGCCATGAGGTCAGCCAGAAGAAATTAAATGGTATGCCGAGGACGGTGGGATCGATACGGTCCCAAAGGGACACCGAGAAGCACACGCCTGCGAAGGGAAGCAGCCCCAACAGAATCGATCCCGGCGATGGCCGTTTCACTCGGAGAGACTCCTCGTCCATTTGCGCACCGCGACTGAATGGCGGGCATTGTTGCATACCGACGGTGCGATGAAAAGGAGTGATTTTGAGGAGCTAGGCTGGCGTTTTGTGCAGGAAATCTCCTTTAAGGTCTGATGAGGACTTCAGAGACTCGGGGTCCTTCGACCACGCCAACGACTATGCCGACCGATCCCAAAGGAATCAGCCGGCTCCGCTCAGGATGACAGGATTGGAAAAAGGCTCTGCCTGCAGGTCGGCTATAGGAATCGCTCAATCGTTACCGACTGCAGGACTATGGCTTTTTGGGGGCGATTTTGCGAGGCGCAGGGGACGTTGGCAATCTTGTCGGCGATTTCCTGGCCTTCGATGACTTCTCCGAAAATGGTATGTTTTCCGGTCAGCCAGGTAGTGGGGGCGACGGTGATGAAAAATTGCGAACCGTTGGTGTTGGGGCCAGCGTTCGCCATCGCCAGCTTGCCCTTCTTGTCAAACTTGTGGGGCGAGCCACGGGTTTCGTCTTCAAACTGGTAGCCGGGGCCGCCCATGCCGTTGCCGGCGGGATCGCCACCCTGGATCATGAAGTCGGGAATGACGCGGTGAAAGACGGTGCCGTCGTAGAGGCGATCTTTGCTTTTCTTGCCGCTGACGGGGTGGGTCCAGTCGCGCTTGCCTTCGGCCAGATCGACGAAGTTGGCGACCGTTTTGGGGACCTCTTTTTCGAAGAGACGGCAGACGATAGTGCCTTCGGTGGTCGTGAACGTTGCGTACGTGCCGGGTTGGCGGGTCATAGAATCCTTTCGTTTGCCTGATGGGGATAGGTCGACGGGCCAGGACGCCGGTCGCTCCGCAAGCTGATCTCTAACTATTGCGGTGCTGTGGCTTTGGGCGATGCCGGCTTGGCCGCAGTGGGCTTCTTGGTTGCTCGGGCAGCCGGCTTCGGCACGGGCGGAGCAGCGCCCGGCTTCACGATCGTGATGTGGATGATCTTCACGGGACGGAAGGGGCGATTGCCGCGCGGATCACTGGCCAGGCGGGCGATCTGCTTGACCAGTTCCACGGATGCTTCGTCGCACTGGCCGAAGATGGTGTAGCCACCGTTCAGGCTGGCGTAAGGAACCTCGGTGATGAAGAATTGCGACCCGTTCGTGTCGGGACCGGCGTTGGCGTAGGCCAGCCGGCCGGGGCGGTCGAAGGTGAGGTCGGGTGAGGTCTCGTTCTTGAATTTGTAGCCAGGATCGCCCGTGCCAGTGCCGGTGGGATCGCCCCCCTGGATCATGAATTCTGGGATAACACGGTGGAAGATGGTGCCGTCATAGAGGGGAACGCCGTGCTTGTTGGCGTGGGTGACGGGGCTGGTCCAGTCCTTGGTGCCGGAGGCCAGGCCGATGAAGTTGTCGACGCCGATGGGGGCTATCTTCGGGAACAGGGTGCAGTGGATCTTGCCGGCGGTCGTGTCGATGATGGCAGTTGGATCGGCGGAAGCTGCGGTGGTCGCGGCCGGAGTGGTGGTACGTTTCGGGGGCGTGGTGGTTGTGGGTTTCGTTTGGGACCAGGCGGAAAGACAGAGAATGAGGATGGCTAGCCCGATTCGTTTTTGCATGCGGACTCCTTCGTAGGTTCGGTTCTGCGCCCAAGGGGCTGATTGGAGTGAATTTGAATTGTACGACAGTGCGAGGCGGGGCGGTTGGCTGCCTTGCAACGGTTCTTTCACCCCTCCCGGGCCTGGACACGCCCTGCTGCGTTCCCGCGGCATGCGCCGTGGGCTTCATTCTGTCGCCGCTTCGCGCCTGACGATTCGACGAAAAAAAGAGAGTCCCCCTAATCGGAAAACGGAAAATCGGCTCAGCAACAGAAATGCTGTGCGAGGCTGGTGGTGTGGACATCGACACCGGGTCCTTCGACTGCATTCGGCATTCGCCTGACTTCGCTCAGGATGACAGGTGAGGGGAGTCCGGGGATGGTTGACTTCGTCGCGGCCAGGGCAAAGGTGATCTATGGGAAAACGCCTGATGTCGATCCACAGCTATCGCGTCGCGGCGGTTTTCGTTTGTGCGGATTGCATCTCGTGGCTTACGCGCTCGACCTCGCGGAAGACGCGCAGCAGGTTTCCACCCAGGATTTTCTTTATGTCGTCGGAGCGGTAGCCGCGGTCGAGCAGGCCTTGCGTGATTTTGGGGAGGTCGGCGGCGGAGTCGATACCGGCGGGAGTTGCGCCGCTGACGCCGTCAAAATCGGAGCCCAGGCCGACGTGATCGACGCCGCTGATTTTGGCGATGTGGTCGATGTGGTCGATCAGGGACGTCAGGGCCGGGCGCGGAATCTTTGCCATCCACTCACGCTCGACGTGGTCAAAGTCGAGGTAGGTGACAGTTTTGCCTGCGGCCTTTAAACGGTCGACATACGCCTGGGTGGCGGCCGTCTTATCCTTGGTTTGCGCTTCCATGGCCTTGCGGAAGTTGTCGTCGTCGAACGCTGAGAAAAAATTAACCTGCACGACCCCGCCGTTTTTGGCTACGGCGCGCAGCATGTCGTCGCTCATGTTGCGCGGATGGTTCACCAGCGCCCGAGCCGAAGAGTGGGAGGCGATGACCGGGGCCCTGGTGGTGGCGACGGTGTCCCAAAACGTCTTGTCGGCGACGTGGGAAATGTCGACCATCATGCCGAGGCGGTTCATCTCGTGGACCACCTGTTTGCCAAAGTCGGTGAGGCCGTTGTGGTGCTCGATTTTGGGATCGTTCGTGTCGCCGGAGGAATCAGCCCACTCGTTGGTGTTGGACCAAGTGAGGGTCATGTAGCGGACCCCGAGGCGATAGTAGGCGCGCAGTAGGTGGATGTCGTTCTCGATGGAATGGCCCCCCTCGATGCCCATGAGGGCAGCAAGTTTGTGCTGTTGATGCGCGCGCTCAATGTCCGCAACCGAAGAGGCCATGACCATGCGATCGGGATGGCGGGCGGCCTGCTCGTAGACGGAGTCGATCAAATCGAATGTACGCTGTGCAAAGTGGCCCCGATTGGTTTCCGGTTCCACCCAGATGGAGAAGAACTCGGCGCCCAGGTTGCCGGCGCGAACTTTGTCGAGACTGATGTGGCCGATGTCTTTGGGGTCGGTGCTGCCGATGTCGAAGTTCTCGTCCAGGAAGCGCTGCGGGGTGTCGGCGTGAGTGTCGACCACGATCGCGGAGTTGTGGATTTGCAGAGCCTTCGCATTGACGCCGGCGGGCGGCGGAGTGCTTTGGGCTAGCAGCGGGGCAGAGGACAGCAGGCAGATAAGGAGCAGACGCGGCTTTCGATTCATAGGAGATTGCACTTGCGGTGACGGTTGGGGTCGCAAGGGAAGGATTGTATATGGTGCGAGGATCGTGGGGAAACGGGATTCAGCGGAGGGCGTTGAGAGCCTGGGTCACGCAGTCTTCGGGGGGCTGAACAGTGTCGATTGTTGTCTTGGGGAGAGTGATCGATTCGAAGTTGGCTTTGACTTCGAGGTAGGTGTCGAAGCTGCGATTTCGGGCGGGATGCTCGCCGGAAGCGGCTTGGGATTCGATGCGCGTACGCGCGACATCGTCGGAGCAGATGCACTCGAGAATTCGCCAGGGCTGGTGGAGTTTTGTGGCGGCGTCAACGACCTGGTCGATCTGGTAGCGGCGGGAGAAGGGTCGGCCGTCCAGGAAGACTATGCGGTCGGGTTTTTTCCTGAGGAGCCATGCTGCCGCTTCGAGCATGATCTGCAGGACGAAGTCGTCTTGCGCGGTGGAGTATTCGACGTCGGGTGGGGCGAAGAGCGCCTGACGGATTTCGTCTTTGCTGAGGATCGCTGCGTCGAGATGCGCAGCGAGTTCGCGGGCTAGCGTGGATTTGCCGGTGCCGGGCAATCCGGCCAGGAGGACGATCATGATTTGGCTGCCATAGGTGGGTTTGTGTTCATCCGATGCGGTTGCGAGATTCTTCCTTGTGCTTGCGCGCTGGGTCGGGGATTTAGCCTTTCCAGACACAGCATACAGAAAATGCTCCGTCGGGCGCGGTGGTCGAGTGCCGTCAGGGCAGGCTTTCGACTGCGTTCGGCTGCGCCTCACTTCGCTCGGGATGACAGGGGCTGATCGGTTGCGGGTAGTTTTTGATGAGTTGCGGCGTAGGGCTACTTTTGGCTGAGTTCTTCGGAGGGTTCGTTGGAGGGTTCGTTGTCCCAGTGGGCGACGTCCTGGGTCTGACGCCAACTGGCGTAGCGCTCGGAGACCATCACGTGGAACACCCACTGGCGACGTTCTTCTTCGGGTTCGACCAGGCCGAGAGCGCGTAGGTAGAACAGGTAGCGTTGCACAAAGCGGATCTGCTCCTTTGACATGCCGCGACGCTGGAGGTCGAGCGTGAGGCCGGCGAGATGCGACGAGGCGGTCTCGCCTTCTGCGGGGGCAGCGTTGCGATTGTGGCGGCGGAGCTTTTTCTGCACCTTCACGGTGCGGACTGCGGAATTTACTTGGATTTGGTCGTGGAACTGGCGGTAATAAGCCTGGCTGAGATCCTCGACGAAATCGCGCGCCCAGGGACGGCAGTAGCGGCGGTTGGGATCGAGCCGGGGATCGATGCGAAGCGTGGCGCCGGTGCGGATCGGAATCAGAGCCTGACTTTCTTTCAGGGCTTCGAGTTCGTCGTCATCCTGAATGCGCGGCAGATCGAGGCGATCGATTTCCTCGTTCTGGCGAAGCAGAGAATCGTGGGAAGGGCGGAACATCGGGCTCCAGCGCAGACGGCGCGTGTGATGCTTGGTACTGCGCCGCGTGGTAGAGCGTTTGGAGGTGTAGCTGTGGAGAGCGAACGCCTGGCTGCCCATCGCCAGAGTCAGCACGACCCAGATTGCCAAGCGCCGAGTTCCCATTCGCACGAAGTGGCCTCGCCCCTTTCGGGGAGCGCTCCGGTGGCTCGGAGCAGGTGTGTATTCTAACCCGGCTGTCAAGAAAACCAAGGAAAAATGACGCCTCCGGCGTTACTTAGGGCTGAAATGGTAATGGTTACGCGGTGGTTACCAGACGCAACCCGTTGGTTCTGGTGATGGGCGTTCTCATTTCGAAAATGCGCATCTCCCTTTGGGGGTGCTTTGAAACTGTTTCTTTCATCCCATTTGGGGCTTGATCACGCTTTCATTTTTGTGACCCAACGGCTTGCGCATTCTTGCGCCGCTTTGCGGCTGGATTTGAGCGGTGGCACCCGCTCTCTAGCTGTGGGTACGCTCTGGCTTCGGCGCGGCTGTAAGCTGCACTCTTTCAAATCAAAGCGGGCCGCGTTTTGATCCGTAAATTCTCTATTGCGACGAGGCTACGCCGCACAGCAGGAATGCCGGATCACTTCCTGAACAGGTCGACCAAGGCTTGTTTCATTACCTCGCCACCGACTTCTGCGATGGAGGTGGTCAGGGGGATGTCCTTGGGGCAGACCTCGACGCAGTTCTGGGCGTAGCCGCATTCCTGAATGCCGCCGTCCCCCATTAATGCAACCAGGCGCTCGCGCTTCAGGGCGGCCCCAGTGGGATGGGTGTTGAACAGGCGGACCTGGGAAATCGTGGCTGCGCCTACGAAGCCCGTGTCCTCGTTGAACTGGGGACAGGCTTCCATGCAACAGCAGCAGGAGATGCATCGGGAAAGAGGATAGGCCTCTTCCTGCTCCTCCATGGTCATGCGGGGGCCGGAGCCGAGGTCGTAGCTGCCGTCAATTGGGATCCAAGCCTTTACTGCTTTGAGATTCTCGAACAGGACGCTGCGGTCGACCGCCAGGTCGCGAACCACGGGAAATTTGGAGAACGGCTCGAGTCGGATGGGTTGTTCGAGCTGGTCGACGAGAGCGGAGCAGGCCATGCGGGCGCGTCCATTGATCAGCATGGCGCAGGAGCCGCAAACTTCCTCGAGGCAGTTGGAGTCGTAGGTGATGGGGGTGGTGGCTTTGCCATCACGGGTGACTGGGTTAGCGGCGATCTCCATGAGCGACGAGATCACGTTCATACCCGAGTGCCACGGGAGTTCGAATTCTTCCCAGTGCGGCCGGACGTTGGGGTTCGGCTGGCGCTTGATTTTGAAGAGTACAGTCTTTTTGTCGGACATTTTTAGCTTTTAGCTCTTAGCCTTTAGCTTTAAATCCTCTGCCGAGCTTTGTTCGCCAGGACAGCCGAGGGCGGCTGTACCCATGTGTGTTATTTCACAGCGTCGTATCTTCTTGGGCGCGGCGTGATCAGCGAGACGTCTATCGGCTCGAATTCAAACTTGGGTTCGTCAGCGTCTGGGGCGAACGTTGCTTTCGTGGTTTTCAGCCAGTTTTTGTCGTCGCGCTCGGGAAAATCTGGCTTGTAGTGTGCGCCACGGGATTCGTCGCGCAGGCCGGCGCCCTGGGCGATCACACGTCCCAGTTGCAGCATGTTGTAGAGTTGCCGCGCGAAGACCACCGATGTGTTCGCCCACTGCGTGCGATCGCTGAGGTTAATGTGGCGGAAGCGCTCCAGCAGTTTGCACACTTCGGCGTCGGTTTCTTGCAGGTTCTTGTTGTAGCGGATGACGGTGACGTTCTTCGTCATGAGGTCGCCCAATTCGCGCCAGAGTTTGAAGGGATTTTCGGCGCCGTCCGCTTTCATCAACGTGGCGTTGTTTTCTTCCTGTCGCCTGCGCTCGATATCGAAGAAGCCGTTGCTCGGCGCGACTTTGAGGTTACGGGCGTAGTTCACAGCCGCAGGCCCGGCGACGAATCCTCCAAAGATGCACGAAACCAGGGAATTGGCGCCGAGGCGATTGGCTCCATGGTACTGATACTCGCATTCGCCTGCCGCGTAAATGCCGGGAATGTTTTCCAGCTCTTCCGGCGAAAGGTTTGCGAGCTGTTCGACAGTCGCGATGCCTGCGGCGTTCAGCTTCTGTACGAGACTTGCCGTGAGGCCGGGCATGTTCTCCACGGGAGTCGGTACAGTCTCCTGCAGTTGTTGCATCTGGCTTTCGACTTCGGCGCGTTTCTCTTCTTCGCTCTTGATATCGATGCGCCACCCGATGAGCTTCGAAGCAAGCCGGACATTCTGGCCTTTCTTGCGCAACGCGTGGCGAATGCCGAGTTCATAGAAGACGTTGGCGTTATGAATCGTGACATCGCAGACGACGAGATCGGCCTCGAGGATAAGACTGAACATGTCTTCCCGGATATTGCCCGGCTCCACGATTTCGCCGGTCGTATCTCCTTCCAGACCCGCAGCCTTGAGCGCCGGCGCGATCAATTCGTTATGAACCTTTTCGAAATCGATTTCCCGGCCGGCCTTGTCCTTCTGTTTGTTGAATGGGCGAATTACGAACGCGCGCTGCATGTTGATCGCACTCCCCGGAAAAATCCTGTTCGTTCGATCCACGCCTGCATGCCGCCTAAGTGCGGGTTTCGAC